>Ga0265314_10000202_pt1 | contig 87860 bp, 59 predicted proteins | sample 4126metaG_FD_203106 | JGI IMG/M metagenome (GOLD analysis project Ga0265314, IMG submission 203106) | Rhizosphere microbial communities from Carex aquatilis grown in University of Washington, Seatle, WA, United States - 4-1-26 metaG | ecosystem: Host-associated > Plants > Roots > Rhizosphere >...
GCGGCTCCCTTGGATGTTGCGATGTCTTGAGTGTTCGCCCGCCGGGTGGTTCAAAGGATGCCACCGGCTTGCCCGGTGGGGTCTCACGTTGGCCGCTACACACGGCCGGTCGTCACCCCGTTCGCTGTTTTTTTCGATAACGCCGCCCGGCCCACGCCGCCTTCGGCAGCGTGGGGCGGGCGGCGGCAGTGAACGTTGGGAGAAGCGACTCGACTTTAGCAGCCAACGTCACGGACCTCCGGGCAAGCCGGTGGCATGCCGCGCGTCGGAGCGTTCACCCGGAATCGCGCGCCGAATTGTGAGAAATGCGCGACGGCTGCGCCTGGTGGTGTGGAATCGAACCCTGCTACGGCTCGTTGCATTCGTGATCTGCCAAGCGACGCTCGTTCGCGCCGAGCTGGCCGAAGAAAAACCAACACCGATTCCAATCGCAATTGTCGATCGTGGCGCGCCGGTCAGTTTTGCCGACGAAATCCTGCCGATTCTGAAAAAGAGCTGCCTGGCTTGCCACAATGCGGCCCTTGCCGAGGGGGACCTTGTGCTCGAATCGGCGGAGTCGATCCGCAAGGGAAGTTCCCACGGGGTTGCCGTCGTTGAAGGCCGTGGCGCGGAGAGCCTGCTTTTGCAACTCGCGTCGCACCAGCGGCAGCCGATGATGCCCCCGGCCGATAACAAGGTCGGCGCGGTGGCGATGACCTCCGAGCAACTGGGGCTGATTAAGCTCTGGATCGACCAGGGGGCGCAGGCGACACCGGCCACGCGGCCTCGCTCCATTGAGCGGCAACGGCTACCCAAAGGACTGCAACCGATCCTCGCCCTGGCCATTTCATCCGACGACGAGCTGGTCGCCTGCAGCCGTGGCGACAAACTCGCAGTTTACGATCTTCGCGGTCCGCGGCTTGTTGCTGAATTGGTCGACCCGGCCCTGGCCGCCAGCCGGCCAGGTGCGGCGCACGAAGACCTGGTTCGCTCCTTGGCGTTCAATCGCACCGGCAACGTGCTTGCCTCCGGCGGGTTTCGCACCGTGAAACTCTGGCGCCGGCCACAGACAACGGTCCAGGGCGAAATTACCTCCGGCCAGCCCGCACGCTCGCAGGCGATCGCGCCCGGTGGCAAACTGCTGGCACTGGGAACGCAAACGGGCGCTATTGAGTTGCACGATCTCACCGGCGGCCAGCCGGTGAAGGTGCTCACAGGCCACGCAGGGGCCGTCACTGGCCTGGTCTTCGCAGTCGACGGCACGCGGCTGTATTCGGCCGCCCTCGATAAAACGCTGCGCGCCTGGGACCCAGTGGCGGCATTGCCCCTGGGCAAAGTATCCACGCCCGCCGAAGTTCGGACGTTGGCGCTCGTGAATGGCGGTACACGGCTCGCCAGCGGTGAGGTCGACGGTGTGATTCGCATTTGGCCTGTCGCAGCCGTCATCTCCAGCGAGCCTCCGGCGCCGATTCACGAGATCAGAGCGCACTCGCGGGCGGTCACAGCCCTTGCGTCAATCGCGTCGGCCCCAGAACGGTTGCTCTCAGGCGGCGAGGACGGCCGAATGCGACTTTGGAACACGGCAAGCGGTGAATTGGTCCGCGACTTCGACCACGGCGGTCCCGTCGCCGCCGTTGCCGCCCGTGCCGATGGTAAACGTTTGGTCTCCGCCGGCGCCAACGGAGCCGGTCGGATGTGGAACCCAGACGATGGCGCGATGCTCGCCGAGCTTCCACGGGACTACCGTGCGGTGAAAAGCATCACCCGTGCCGACGCCGCGGTCAACTACGCCAGGGCGTGCATCGAATACCGCAAGGAAGAGCACCGCGAAAGCGAGGAAGCTCTCAAGCGTGAGGCCGCCGCCCTCGAAGCCTCGCAGAAGGCCAAGGACGAAGCCGAAAAGATGGTAGCCCAAAAGACTGAAGCCGCCACGAATGCGGTCGCACAGAGGACCGCGGCGGCGGAGCGGGCCAATGCCGCCGCCGCGATCTTGCAAGACGCGGCTGACAAGAAGAGCGCGGGGCAGAAAGCCGTCGAAACGGCCGATGCGGCCGTCAAGCAAGCCGTCATTGCCGCCGAGCAGGCGCGCCTCGCCGCCGAGAAAGACAAGGACAACAAGGACCTGGCGGCCGCCAAGGAATCGGCCGAAAAATCGTTGGCCGAAGTTCGCAAGGCCAAAGACACGGCCGACGAGGCGCTTGTGTCGGCTGTTGCCGCGTTTCGCGAGGCCGAACGCAAGAGCCAGGAAGCGGCCCGTGCCGCACGGGACGCGGCCGATAAAGCCAAGGGCCCCGAGCGGGAGCTGCAAGAAGCCAAAAATGTGCTGATGGGTGCGATCAATTTCATCGCCACCGCCAAGGTGGTCCACGAGCGGGCCAAGGCCGCCGTGCCCACCGCGCAGCAAGCCATCGTCGATGCCGAGGCCACGGCCGCGTGCCGCGAAGCGGAAAAAAAGTCGCTCGTCGACGCCGCCACGCCGAACCAGAAGCCACTCGGCGCGGCGGCGTTTTCCGCCGATGGCACGGTCTTGGCCTTGGCCGGCGACGGGCAATTCATCGGTCTTTACGATGCCGAGCTTGGAACGCCCATCGAAGTCGTCGAGGGACAAGGCCTCGTCGAAGGGCGGCGCGAGGCGGTATCGTCGCTGGCCTTCGCGGAGGATGGACGGCTATTTTCGACGGGCGCCGACGGACGCACGACGATCTTTCGCACAGGCGGTAAATGGTCGCTTGAACGGACGATCGGCGGCAACGACGAGCCGACCGAACTGGTCGATCGGGTGCTCGCGCTCGATTTCAGTCCCGACGGCAAGTGGTTGGCGACCGGCGGCGGGCTGGCTGCGCGCGCGAGTGAATTGAAGCTATGGGACGTCGCGAGCGGCAAGCTCGTCCGCGAGATCCCAGAGGCCCACCGCGACACGGTTTATGGAGTCCGTTTCTCGGCCGACGGCGAATACCTGGCAAGCGCCTCGGCCGACCGGCTCGTCAGGATCTTCCGCGTGGCCGACGGCACGCTGGTGCGCACGCTGGAAGGGCACACCCACCACGTGCTCGGCGTAGCGTGGCAGTCCGGCGGCAAGCTCTTGGCCACGTGTGGCGGCGACCGCCTCGTCAAACTCTGGGACTTCGAGTCGGCGACAAGCGTGCGGACGATGCGCGGCGATACGTACCTTTTGGGTGACTACAAACGCGAGGTGACAAGCATCGCTTTCATCGGCGACACCGAGCACCTGGTCACCAGTTCCGGCGACCGGACAGTTCGGATGCACCGCACCAGCAGCGCACGGGACGTTCGCGTGTTCCAAGGCGGCGCCACGTTCATGCATGCCGCCGTCGCCACTTCCGATGGCAAGCTCGTATTGGGGGGCGGAAGGGACGGCGTGCTTCACATCTGGAACGGAGAGAGCGGATACCCGGTGCTCAAGTTTGAGCCGTGAATTAGCTTTCCACTCTAATCTTCCCGCTGGCGACTTTCCCTGCGTCCCGACTTCCCCTCTTCCTCAAGCCCTCGTTTCCTTTCGCGCTTTGCTCGTCTTCACCTGCGGATGAAACGCCCGAGAACAAACGCCGCACCAACCAGGGTGGTACGAACGAAACGCAGCCAATGAGCATCACCAGCCCGAACGTGATCATGCCCATACAAACGGCGATGCCCAGGTGCAACGGAATGGCTAATGACAGGACCAATGGCCGCAGGAGCCGTGGCCAGACCAAGGCGCAGAAGAACAGCTCCCAATAGACCGTCACCTGAGTGATGACCGCCACCGTCAGTGGCCAGGAGGCCAGCCATGTCATGTCGAGCGATTGGTATTCGAGGTTGGCGACCGCGCCCCAAATGGCGTCGCCGCCCCACCACGATTCACCGTGGAGCTTTCCAAGCCCGGCGAAAAAGTAAATCACGCACATCTGTAATTGCATCAGACGGATGGCCAGGTTCGCGCTGGTGCTCGGCTCGGCGGGCGGCAGCCGCCCGCGCCCCTTCCGTGCCGCCAGCAGCCGGTCGAGCGACCAGGCCGCTCCGCTGGGCCCGATCATCAGGTACATGGCGAGCATGCAGTTGATCTGGTCGAGACCAAACAGTGCGCCCGGCACGCGGTTGACATACGAGACCGCAACCAGGTAGGCCAATACGCTCGTGACCCGGCTGAACAATCCCAAAGTCAGCATGGCGAACACGACCAGCCCGGCGATATGCGCCGTCCAGAGCGCCGCCGGCGAGCGGAGCAGCCAGTGATAGCTCCAGACGTAGCTCGTGGCGTCGCCGGTTCCGTGGGCCAGGGCCGCGGCCTCGGCGGAAACCCAACTATGGTCACCGAAGAAATCGGTCAATCCCAGCGTCCAAACAAGGTGCGTGTAAAGCAACATGGCCCCTGCCAGAATGCGGATCAGGGCCAACGTGACCGGGTCGGCCGGGGTGAACCAGAAGCGGTTCCACTCCGCGACGGCCGCGCGGCGCAATTCGCTCAAGTAGCCGCGGACCAGGTTCATTGCCGCTCCTCCGCGTCCCTTGCCGCCGCAACCGTGTCGTCGAAGTCGTCGGGCGTGTAGGTTCCCAGTTTGCGCGTGCGATACAACCGCTGATCGTCGAGTTTCATTCCGCCGAGCACCTCCTCGGGTGAGGGGAGCAGGTGCTCGACGAAATACAGCGTCACTCGTGTCGCCTGGTGTTTCTCAAGCAAGTGTTGCGCATACGAACGAGAATACACGCGTTGTCCCTCGGAAAGCGGTTGCTTTTCCCAAGGCAGGCGTGGGTCGCCGGCGCTACTTAGCCCCATGATGAATTCGCTGAGCATGAAGTGCCGGTGGTACAATAGTCGCGGCCGGTGTTCTTCGCGGTCAGGGAACACGCCTTTGAGGCTGCCGCCGTCGGCGAGCTCCAGCTCGTAACGCACCATGTGACTTGGGCCCGGGTCGGGTCCGAAGAACTTGTAACCGTGGTTCAGGTAGGCTGCTTCGATATAAGGGCGATAGAACCGCCCCAGGAACCGGCCAATGATCGAATCGGGCACCGACAGCGGACCTACCAAGAGGGCCACCACGTGCAATGCCACCAACACACTGACCACGGCCCTGACGTGCGGACTCCAGCGCGGCGCGGCCGGGGTGCCGCTACCTGGGGCGAAGTAACTGGATGGCTGGTTCGGCATGGTTAGGGGTCCCTTGCAAGCTTATCGGCACGAACTAGCCGCGGTTGGCACATTGGTAAAATGACAAACCCTCGCACAGGTCGGAACCTGTACGAGGGTTGTGCTTGTTTTGACGGCTGCGACCGTGCCTACTGGGCGAACCACCCTTGAGGATGGTCGGCGGCCGTTTATCGAACTTCAAAATTACTCCAACGTGTCGCCGGTGACCTGGGCCACTTGCGGCGCGTCGAAATCAATGCTCAACTCGCGATCCTCGCCGCCCGTGAGCGAAAGTGTCCGCTCCTCGGTGAGGGTCTTTCCGTCGCGCTCAACTTCAACCCGCACGACGTAGTCGTTCCACTGCTCGCCGGTGGCCAGCTTGGAGGTCGAGAAATCGCGGACCTCGCCGCTCGAGCGGGTTTCGTTTCCCGAAAGGAAAACCTTGGCGTCGGCCGGAACGTGCAGCTTCAGGCTGGTACGCACGGCAACGCGCTCCTTTTCGGCGCCGGCCGGGAAGGCGAAGGCCAGGCTCTCGCTTTGGCCGGCCCGCAGTTTGATGACCTTGGTATCGGTGACGATTTCACCATCACGCTCGACCTCGGCCCGCAGTTCGTACGTGTACGTGTAGCCGGCCGTCAGACCGTTCGACACATAACGACGTTGAGTGCCGGTGCTGGTCGTGGCCAGGCCGTTGACATAGACCTTGGCGTCAACGGGCACGCGGACGTTCAGTGTCGCGCTGCGCAACGACCGGTTCAAACGGGTCGTGTCGCCGTCGCTCGGCGAAGGAGCTGGAGCCGAGTCGTCCGGCACGTCTGTGCCTGGCCGCAGCGTGCCGCCCTGCTCGATCGGCATACCCGAATCCATGATGATCACGCCGCCGCTCGAGCCACCACTCGAACCGCCGCTCGAGGCGTACCAACCGCCGCTGGAACCGCCGCTCGATCCGTGGCTGCCATACCAACCGCCGTAGTAACCACCGCTCGAACCCCAGCTTCCGTAGGAGCCGCCGCTCGAATGGTAATAGGCCCGCATCGAGCGCCTGTAGGCGCGACGGGAGCCCCAACCGCCGTGGCTGCCGTGCGATCCATACGATCCATACGATCCGTAAGAGCCGCCCGACGATCCACCGGACGATCCACCCGACGAGCCGCCGGATGATCCGCCCGACGAACCGCCGCTAGAGTGTCCCCAAAACGCGTTCGCCTGCGGCATATCAACCACCAAAGCGGTGGCGACGACCGCACCCATGGTCAGTGTCTTCAGATTCCTTCGCAACATACGATTTCTCGCTCCCCTGAGTGAATATGGACAAAACGGTGCTTGATCCACCTTGCCACCATAAGCAACCATAGGCCGTAATTCAAGCAGTTTGCGTAGTTTTTTTTGGTCCAAAAGAGTGGGGTGAATGCGCTGAGTTTGCTTGAAAACTCGATAAAAGCGGCACTAAGCGAACTGAGATGGATGCCGCAAAAGCGGATGTAAGGATAAATTGGGGGTTCCTCTCCGAGCTGACCCGCATCGAGGTTGCGATTGCTCTCGGAGCGCCGGCGATCGCCGGCCTATAATCGCCCTTACTTCCGGCGCCCTTGCTTCCGGCACTGTGCCCCACGTTAACTGTGACCTATGGAGGCCATTCTCCGGTGAAACCGGCCGTTTGGGTGGTGCGTCTCCCTTGGGGGCTCGTCGTGATCGCGCTGGCACTGATGTTGCTAGGCTGGCTGGGGATTGCGCGGAGCGAGGATTTGGCCGAAGGACCAGGGGGATACACGCGACAGCAATTGGTCTGGTCGTTCTTGGGCCTGGCGGCCATGTTCCTGACGACACTCCCCAGTTATCGCATCCTCTGTCGCTGGAGCTACGTCGTCTTCGCTCTGGCACTCGCGCTGCTGGTGCTGGTCTACTTCTTCCCACCTGTGCATGGAACGCACCGCTGGATTCGACTGGCGGGCTTGAGTCTGCAGCCGTCGGAGTTCGCCAAAATCGCTTTCGTATTGGCCTTGGCGCGTTACCTGATGTACCGTGAAAACTATCGCCGGTTTCGCGGGTTATGCATGCCGCTAGTGCTCACGCTCATACCCGTCGTGCTGGTGTTACGCGAGCCCGACCTGGGAACTTCGTTGGTCTTCATACCGGTGCTGTTCGCCATGCTCTTCGCGGCGGGCGCGCGAAAGCGCGATCTGGCGACATTGGCGCTGTGCGGGGTGTTGACCCTTCCGGCACTTTGGACACAGATGAGCCGCGAACAGCGGTCGCGCGTAACCTCACTTTTCGAGCAGACTTTGCCCGGAGAACGGCCGAGCGACGACGGATACCACCTGCACCAGGCCAAGCAGCTCTTGGCCCTGGGTGGAGTTTGGGGAAGCTGGTTGTCTGGAGAGCCGGTCGACGACCGCGCCGTCTACCGATTGCCAGAGGACCACACCGACTTCATCTTCACCGTCTTGGGAGAACGTTTCGGGTGGCTCGGCAGCTTCGGTTTACAGTTTCTGGTCGTGCTTCTTAGTTGGCGCGGTATGGCCGTGGCGGAAGCGACAGCTGAGCCATTCGGCCGGCTCGCGGCCGTGGGTGTGGTCGCGCTCTTCGCGGTGCAATCGTTGATCAACACGGCGATGACCGTCGGCCTGTTGCCCGTCACCGGCCTGTCGTTGCCCTTGGTCAGCTACGGCGGCTCAGGACTGGTTGCCCATTGCCTTGCTTTGGGTCTGGTGCTGAACATCGGCCTGCGGCCCGGCTATGAAGTGGCCGGCGAACCGTTCAGGTTTTCGCGGCGAAGTTGAACAGGCCAACGTTTGCCTTCAACTCACCTTTCGCAACTTCGTCACTCTGCCGGTCGGCGCGCATTTGACGACGAAAATGTTCCCGCCAGGCAAGTGGCGTGGAACATAACCCGATACGTTGATTGAATCTACGATTCACCGCTGTCCGTCGTATGGGCTCGCCCATTGCCAAAGAAGCGACGCCGAGAGTAGACTCTTGCGAATGCAAGCACACTCGTGGGGGCGACGATGACCGCCCCAGACGATTCGGCCGCCGGCTCCGGCGTCGCGCGGCCCCCATCGGACGACGCACCTTCCCAACCTACTAAGGCCACGGCGCCGTCGACGCCCGACGACCCTATCACGGCAGAGTCGGGCGTCGTGACCGCCTTGGGCGGGCCAGCCGACGAAACTTCGCTGCCCCGTCGCGTCAAGACGTTTCTCGTCGGCAAGCCGCGCGACCTGCGCGACGAATCGGTGTTCCACAATGTCTCGCTGGTGGCCTTCCTCGCCTGGGTCGGTCTTGGGGCCGACGGCTTGTCGTCGAGCTGTTACGGTCCGTCCGAGGCGTTTCACAACCTCAAGGGGCACACCTATCTGGCGGTGTTCCTTTCGCTCGCCACGATCCTCACCGTGTTCGTGATTTCGAAATGTTACAGCCACATCATCGAGGAATTCCCCAGCGGCGGCGGCGGATACCTGGTGGCGTCGAAGCTCTTGGGTCGACCGGCGGGCGTCGTTTCGGGTTCGGCGCTTTTGGTCGATTACGTGCTGACGATTACCGTTTCGATCGCGGCGGCCGGCGATGCGCTCTACGGACTGTTCGAGTCGTACATTCTCGACGGGGTACGTTTCCTGCATCAGTACCCCGTCTTCTCCTGGCTGCCGGAGCCGCGCGACAACTGGAAGCTCTTTTGCGAGCTAGCGGCCATCGTAATGTTGATCGTGATGAATCTTCGTGGCGTGCGCGAGAGTGTTACGGCGCTGATGCCCGTGTTTCTGCTGTTCCTCGCCACGCATCTGCTGCTGATCGCCGGCTCGTTCGTGTTGCATTTCTCCGGCGTGGGCGAAGTCGCCCAGGAGGTGACGGGCGAAGTCAAGAAGAGCCTGGCGGATCCCCAATTTGGAGTGTGGGCGATGCTGGCGCTTTTATTGAAGGCGTATTCGATGGGCGCCGGCACCTACACCGGGATCGAGGCCGTCTCGAATAGTATGCCCGTGATGCGCGAGCCGCGCGTGGCGACCGCGAAGAAGACGATGATCTATATGGCAAGCTCCCTGGCGTTTACCGCCGGCGGCCTGATGTTGGCGTACCTACTGCTTCGCATCTCGATTCCCGAGCCCGTTGCCGGCAAGGCGATCAAGACCATGAATCAGGTCCTGACCGAAAAGTTTCTGGGCGACGTCGGCTTGGGGGGCGGTGGTTTCGGCGGGGTGCTGCTTTGGTTGACCATGATCTCCGAAGGGGCCTTGCTGTTCGTCGCGGCCCAGGCCGGCTTCATCGACGGCCCGCGCGTGCTGGCCAACATGGCCCACGACTCGTTCATGCCCCATTGGTTCGCCAATCTCTCGGAGCGTTTGGCCACGCACAACGGAATCCTCTTGATGGGGCTTTCAGCCATCGCGGCATTGTTGTACACGGGGGGCGAAGTAACGCACCTGGTGACCATGTACTCGATCAATGTGTTCTTGACGTTTTCCCTGTCGATGATCGGCATGGCCCGCCACTGGTGGCAAGAACGCGGCCGAAGCCCGATCTGGCGGCGCCGCTTCGGCCTGTTTCTGTTTGGCGCGGCAATGTGCCTGGCCATCCTCGCCGTCACGATCTACGAAAAATTCGACGAAGGGGGCTATGTCACGCTTCTAGTCACCTTCTTGCTGGTCGCGATGTGCGCCGGAACGTGGCGCTATTACCGTGGCGTCGTGGCCCGGCTCAAGCGGCTCAACGACACCCTCGGCCAGGTGACCGCTTCGGGTCCACCCAATTTGGCCGAGCCGAATCCGGACCAGCCCACCGCCGCCATTCTCGTTGGAGGTTACGGCGGCCTGGGCGTTCACACGTTGTTGAACGCGGTCCGCTTTGGGCACGGTAACTACAAGAACGTGGTCTTTCTCTCGGCGGGTATCGTCGATTCGGGAAATTTCAAGGGGGCCGACGCCGTCGAAGACTTGCAGCGGCACACCGAAGCCGCGTTAGGCCAGTATGTCGACCTGGCGCAGCGGTTGGGAATGCCCGCCTCGTCGTACATGGCCATCGGCACCGACGCGGTGGACGAGCTGGAACACCTTTGCCTCACGATCGCAAAACAGTTCCCGAAAGTCGTTTTCTTCGCCGGGCAATTGGTGTTCCATCGCGACACCTGGTACCAACGGTTCTTCCACAACCAGACCGCCTTTTCCCTGCAACGCCGTTTGCAATGGGACGGTATTCCGATGGTGATTCTGCCGACGCGCGTGCGGTGATTACTGAAGATTACTTCGCTCCCACGAACCGGAGCCAGCCGTAGTCTTCGTATCGGTGAAAATCGCCCCGTGTGAGCGGAGAAGTGCAGCTCAGGTCGGGCGCATCGAAGGCCACGGAGTAGTCGTAGCGGCAGAAGCTCGCGCGCCAGCGAGCGCCCGCCTTTGGGCGTCCGCCCGCTTCGGCGAAATCACTCCACGGAATCCGCCCCTCCGCCGACCAGCCGAGATCGGTGTCGTGCCAGTCGTCGAGCGTGCCGCGCAGCGCGACGGCCGTTTCCAAATGGAACGGCGCGGCTTTCGCCCAGCGCGCATAGCCCCCGCTGCCACGCGAGGGGAGGTACATGTCCATGGTCGTGTTCGCCGCGTTGACCTGGAATTCGTAATAGCCCAGCTTTTCTTCGGCGGGCTTGAAGAACAGCTCAAACACGTCGTTGAGCCAGGTCATCGCGTCATGCTCGGTCAAGTCGGCGTAGAGATCAGCGTCGTCCATCTCAGCAAAAAAGTAGAGGTTGTCATCGTCCCAGAGCAACCTCGCGCGCGTCGCGCTTCGCGCCGCGCGATCGAGCCAGTGGGCCCTGAAGCCGTCGATCACTTCGGCCGACTTCCAGGCCGGCTCGTCGGCCTTGCCATCGATCGTCACCCGAGCGCTGGTCCAATGGCACTTGAATTCAGGTGGCGCGTGCGGCTCATCGTCAGCCGCCGCGGCGCCGCCGCCATATTCCAGGCACGTCGCCAGGTGGAGCGTGAATAGGGCGGGCAAGACAACGGTGTTCAAGAGGCGCTGGGACCATGGGTTCGAACGTAATCGCATGGGAGACTCCTCGTGCTCGACAATCTGGCGAGATTCCGGGAGGAAACGGTATCGTGCTCAAGAGCCTAACACGGTAGGAGCCGGTCTGAAAGCTGCTGAGAGGCGGCTCTTGGTTCAATTCGGCCAGAAAACGCCCCCTGCACCGTGGCGAGTCCGCTAAGAGAAGTGGCAATCCGCACCCTCGCGCGGGTTCGTCGGTGTTTTTCACGCGAACTATTTGAGGCCCGCCATGAATCGGCCCAATTTGATCGACCCAGCCCAGCGGCGCGTTCGAGCTGTCGGAGCGAGAATCGCCTGCTCGCCGCTGGCCCAGAGGCTCTTGCCCAAAGCCCGCGCCTGGTCGCGCCCGCTGGTCCGCTTGTTGCTCGGCGTCATCGGCTGGCTCCCTGTGACCTGGTTGGCGATCGTGGCAGTCCCAATCCTACTCTGGCTGATCGATTCGTTGGGCGTGGAACGCAACGACCGCATCGTCTTGACCGTCGGTTTGAGCGGCCTGGCCGTCACGGCGCTCTGCATGCTGGTCGTGCTGGCCACGGCCGTTTGGATTCGTTTTCGAAGGCAGGGCCCGGCGCCGTTGACATTGCAGGTTTCCGCGGGAGCGCCGTTTCGCACGGGCTATCGACCGGCGAGCTTCCGTTGGAACCCGTTGATCAGGGTTGAACTCTCCTGGGAGCGGCCGGCCCGCGCCGACGTGCGGGTGGTGTTCGACCGCGACGGCCGCCACGAGGAAGTCGTCGCCCACGAGCGAGGCATGTTCACCGAAGTCGTGCGCAAGTACGTGATTACCGACGTTTTGGGGCTGGCACGCTCGACGGTCCGCCGCCGGAGTCTCCAGACGATTTCGATCAAGCCCGCCTGCGGGCCGGCGCCGCGCTTGGGATTGGTGGCCCAAACGGTCGGCGGCGAACAGCAGCCCCATCCCGACGGAAAGCCGGAAGGCGATCTGATCGAAATGCGGCGTTACGTGCCCGGCGATCCGCTCAAGCTCGTGCTCTGGAAAGTCTATGCTCGCACCGGCCGGATGTTAGTGCGCATGCCCGAGCGGACGCATTCGCCTTTCCGGAAAACGCTGGCCTACCTGGTCGCGGCCAACGGCGATGAACCGGCGGCTGGCATCTGCCGTTCGGCCATCGAAGGAGGAGCGTTGGGAGGCGACTTTGTATTCGGCGCCGACGGCACCGATGGCTCCACTGGCACGGCCCGCGAGGCGATCGATCGAGTGATTCGATCGGTCGCGGCCCGCGAGGCGGCAACGACCGGCCTGGGCGATTTCCTGGCCCGCGGCGCCGCCCAGGGAGTGACCGCATGCATTCTGTTCGTGCCCGGTAAGCCGGGTGCGTGGCTCGATCGTGTGGCGCAGGCGATCGCCGGCCACCGTGGGAAATGCCGCGTGATCGTCGGCACCGAAGACATGCCCGCCGCTAAGGCCGGAGCATCGCGCCCTAGGCTGCATTCGTTCTTGTGCAAGGCACCAATACAACAGACAAATGGGCTGAACGACCGCCAACACGTTTGCAATCGGCTGGCCGGGTGTGGTGCGGAAGTGGTGATCGTCAACCGCGCCAACGGCGACATCCGTTCTGCAGGCGTTTTCGAAGCCGCGATGTCGTAAAGTCAGTGGACAGGGCCGGGATCGAACCGGCGACACACGGATTTTCAGTCCGTTGCTCTACCAACTGAGCTACCTGTCCAGAACCTCAAGCCGTGTATGTTAACCGAAATCCACGCCCCAGCAAGAGATCCGCGTCGGGCACTCCCAACTCATCGCGGCGGATCCCCGAACGCAATGTGATCGAGGTCTCGCGTAACCAGAGTTGGGCGAATTCATTCCTCGACGTCCGCATCGTCGGCACGGAATACGGCGTCCAAGCGCTCGCGCGCCTGGCGATGGTCTAGCCGCAGGAAAGAAAAACACCGGCGCCGCCAGCGCCGGCGACCGGACATCGTCCCCACCGCAACGTGGAACGCGAGCCCGAGTTTTTCACAGACCGCTGGCGGCACCAGCGATCTGGTGACGACACCCTCCGCCAAGGCGGTCGAACAGGGCGGGGTTTTAGCGGAGGAAGCCGCTGGCGGCAAGATCGAATCAGGCGCGTCGGTTCGACTTGCCACAGTACGATGGCAGCGAAAGAAAAAAACCACAGAGGCGGAAGTGAGTGCCTACGTGGCCTTGCCTACGTGGCCTTGGACGACCTTCGCGGACTCCTGGAGAGAGAACGCGCGCGTCGAGGGGCCGCTGGCCAAAGGCTTCAGTCGTCGCGCGGCTCACCCTGCCCGGCGAAGGAGCACCCGGCGCGAAAACTTGACAGTGCATCCAGCCAGGGTTAGGATTCAGGCTTAGGATCGGGTTTTCGACTTCGGCTTACCGATCTCGGCCGCGGCGTTCTCGGACAAGGTTTCTCTTTCCTTTCCGCGCCGCCAGTGCGATGACGGTATGCATTGCGGGGCGGTGTAAAAGAGGCGATTGTAAGCATGGCAGCCGGTTCGAGCTACTCGCGGCGCACCTCCGCGAACGAAGCGATCGAGGTTTCGCTCTACGAGCGCATCGCCAGCATGTTGATGGCCCTGCTGATCCTGATCGGATCGGTGGCGTTTTGCCTGCTGGTCGCCTGGTTGAGTCGCCGGGTATTCTACGCGCCTCCTCCGAAGCTCCCCGAAGTGCGCATCGAGCAAGTCGGCGGCGGTACTTCCGACGGCATCGTCGGCGAAAGCATGCAGATGGATTCGCCCACCCACCAGGACATCGGCCGGGAAAGCGATATTGCCGAACCGGACATGCAGGACACCCTGACCACCCTGCTCGACACCGTATCCGACGCTCCCGGGGATTTCGACGAACCAGTGATCACCGACACCGATACCGAAACCCGCCGGGGCGGAGCGCAGCAAATCGGCACGGGTACTCGTTCCGGTTATGGTTTTGGTCCGGGACGCCCCGGCATTCCACCCCATATGCGCTGGGAAATCCGTTTTGACGACGGCTCAACGGTCGAGGACTACGCTCGCATCCTCGATTATTTTCACATCGAGCTGGGGGTTCTGAGTGGCGGGGGCCAGGTCGTGTATCTGTCGAACCTTACGAAAGCGAAGCCCGACACTCGCACCGGCCCCTCGAAGGACGACCTGCGGTTGTACATGTCGTGGCGGCAAGGGAAAATGAAGGAAGCCGACGATGAGCTGCTGCGCCGCGCCGGCGTCCCAAGGGCCAAGCACGTGCTGCAGTTCTACTCTGACGCGGTTGAGCAGATCTTGTTGAATTTGGAGGTGAATTTTCGTGGGCGCCAGCCTGGTACGATCCGTAAGACTCGGTTCGCGATCAAGAAGGCCGGCGCCGGCTTCGAATTCTACGTCACCGATCAGACGCCGCTCATCAAGTAGACATGCCCAACGCTGAAAAAATAGTCGCCGTCATCGAACAAAGCAACCTGGTCAGCGCCGACGTCATCGATCAATTGCGGCGAAAGCTCGAACGCACTCCCGCCATGGGCCTGCGCGCCGCGGTGAAGTGGCTGGTCGAGAAACGGCAGCTCACGACGGCTCAGGGGGGGCGATTGCTGGCCAGTATCGGCGATGCCGACGAAGAAGACGATTTCGACCTTGTGCCTTCGGACCGAGAAGAGGACGCCCGGCAGACGCGCGAGGTTCCCGTGGCGGCCGAAGACGACGACGATTTGGAGATGTTTCCGCTCGACGCAGAGGATGACGCGAGCGGCCCCGCAAACAAGCCGGCGCCGCGTAGTAAAACGCCCGCCACCGCCAGTTCGGCGCGATGGGCGGGCACTCCCAAAGCTGCAGTGCCGAAGACCAAGGCATCGGATAAAACGGCGCCGCCCAAAGGTGGAAGGCCAGCCCCAACGCCGCGCTCGCCCGCTGCCCGCCCCGCCGCGGCGACCGGTGGCGCGCGCCGTGGCCGCGAGTCGAAATCGGCGCCGCCGGCGGAGCCGCGAGGGGGGCCGAACGGCGCGAACGGCATGGACGGGGGAGACGGGATGGGCGACTTGTTCGGCGCCGCCGGACTGGACCACTCGCCGATGGCGTCTTCCCAGGACGCGCTATCGCCAAGCGAACGCAGATCGTCGAAAAAGGTGCGCAAGAAAGAAGAGGATTATGGATCGCCGCTACTTATGATCCTTGGCGGCTCGGTGCTGGTGGTGTCATTGGCAGTGGCCGGGCTTTGGTGGGTATTGGGGAGAGGAAGCGCCGACAAGGCCTTCACGATGGCGGAGGATCTCTACAACTCGGGCTCGTACCCGACCGCGGTCAGTAAATTCGAGGAGTATCTGAAGACCTACCCGAACGATTCGCACGCCAGCGAGGCCAAGGTCCATAAAGCCATGGCTGAAATGCGGATGGCGGTCGAAGGCGGCGCGCGTGACGCGGGCAAGCCGCTCGCCGAGGCCAAGGTGATCCTCGAAGAAATTGCGCAGGAGGAGAAGTTTCTCGATGCGCGCAAAGAGCTGGCCGCGCTGCTGCCGGCCATTGCCGAGCGGCTCGCCCGGCAGGCCGGCGAAAAGCTCGATGGGACGCTTGTCGAGCAGGCGCGCGAGACGATCAAACTGGTTGAACAGTACGTCCCCAAGGATATTCGTCCGCTGCAGAAAATGTCGGAGATCGCCGCTTCTCTGGCAAACACCGAGCACCGCATGGGGCGCGAAGTGGCCCTGAAAAAGGCCGTGGTCGATATCGACAAGGCAATCAGCGACGGGACTCCGCACGAGGCCTACCGGATTCGCAAGGAGCTGCTCAAAGACTATCAGGACCTGATCCAGGACGAAACGCTGCAAGCGGCGGTGCTCAAAGTTTCACAAGCCGAACGGGCCGGAGTGACTTTTGTCACCGAGGAGCATTCGGCCGAACCGGCCGACCCCAAGTCGCCCATCGAGGCCGAAGTGGCCACGTTCGATACACAGGGCGGCCGCGCATCGGGGGTGGCGGGTGAGGTGCTGTTCGTGCTGGCCGGCGGCGCCGCGTATGGAATCGACGCCGAAAGCGGCAAGGCGCTCTGGCGGCGCTTTGTGGGCTTCGACACCAACTTCGTGCCGCAAGGCGTCTCGGTCGAGCCGGCTAGCGACGCGATTTTGGTTGACGCGGCGCGCAACGAGGTGCTACGCGTGGCGGCCACCAACGGTGAGCTCCGTTGGCGGCGCGGAATTGGCGAGCAGTTCGATGCCCACCCGGTTCTGACGGGCAACCGCCTTAGCGTTGCCACCCGTTCCGGCAAGCTGATCCACATCGACCTGACCAGCGGCAGCTCGTCGGGCCATGTGCAGTTGCCACAAGGTCTCCGTGTCGGCCCGGCGTTCGACGCTCGCGATCTGACCTGCTACCAGATCGGTGAAACGGCCAACCTGTTCGTACTCACGACGGCGGGCGACCAGTGCAAGGAGGTGTTCTACCTCGGCCACGAGCCGGAGGCGATCCGGGTATCGCCGGTGGTCGTAGGTCCCTACGTGTTCGTCGTCGAAAACCGCGGCGTCACCGACTCCGTGCTGCGAGTGTTACAGACCGACGACGCCGGCACCTCGGTGCACCAGGTGCAGCAAATCGCATTGGCGGGCCATGTGTATTCTCCCTTGCTGATGTCCGACCGCCGCCTGGTGGCAACCACCGACCGCGGCGCGATCTACTCGTTCGAAATCGCGTCGCCCGACCCCGGTCCGCCGTTGACGGAAGTGGCCAATAAGCCTGCGGAAACGATTGCCCCTTTTATCCGTTACCCGTTGCTCAAGGACGCTCGTCTGTACGTCGCCGGATTGGCCTTCACGAGGTACGACATCCAAGCCGCGCAAGGCAAGCTCGAAGCGCGCTGGAACTGGGACGAAACCGATACATTCCTGGCTCCGCCGCGAGTCATTGGCGACGTCGTGTTCCACGTGCGGCGTAAGGGCGAAGCGCCCAACGTACTTGTGGCCGCCGTGAATACCAGCGACGGCGTGAAGATCTGGGAGACGACGCTGACGGCGCCCGTGGCCGGCGTGACGACGCCCGACGCGGCGGGCAATTTCACGGTCTTAAACGCGGCGGGTTCGCTGTTCGACGTGACGGCCGATCAGCTCTCGGGACGCGGCGGACTCAAGGCCGTCGATTCGACCGGCGATTTGAAGGGGTCGTTTTCCGCCGGGGCGCGCGCGTTTACGCTCGACGGAGGCCGCCTGGCGCTGGTGGGAGGTTCAGGTGAGGCGCGTGCCAGAATCGCCGAAAAAAGCCCTGCCGATCGACTGCGTTGGCTGGCGTTACCCGACCCGCTCGGTTCGACGCCGATCAGCTTTGCCGGCGGACTGCTGATCCCAGGGCGGATGGGGCAAGTGTTCGTGATCGATCCTGAGGACGGCCATAACCTGATCGACCCGTTTCAGCCGCAGTTGGAAGCCGGAGTGGAATACGTTTGGAGTGCGCCGGTGAAACTGGGTGAAAATGAAGCCTTGCTCGCCGACGGCCGCGACAAGCTCTATCGCTTGGGCGTCTCGCCCCAAGCGACGTTGCACCTGGTCAAGTTGGCCGAGGCCGCCTTGAAAGGGCCGGTGACATCGCCGCTGGTCGTACTGGGCGAAACCGCGTACGCGGTGGATGCCGCGGACGAGTTGCGATCATTCATCTTGCCCGATCTTTCGGCGGGACCAGCATGGTCGTTGGAAGGGGGCGTCGCGTGGGGACCGGTCGTCTCGGAAGGCAGGGTGCTGGTGGCGACGCGAGCGGGCGAGCTGTTTTGCCTCGACGACGCGAGTAACGAAGACTGGCGCGTGCCGTTGCCCTACGGTGCTTTGGCAGGCGCGCCGCTTTCCGACGAGGGGGGATATCTCCTGGCGACTCAAAGTGGCGTGGTCTACCGCATCGCGGCCGACTCCGGCGCCGAGTTGGGCAAAATCGAAATCGGCGAGCCTTTGGTGGCCGGGCCGGTCGCGCTGGGCCAACGGTTGTTGCTCACTGGGTACGACGGCACGTTGCTCGTGGTGGCCGGTCTCTCACCGACCCAGGCCGAACAGTGAATTTCTCAGACCGACCCAAGGTGAACCGTCTAACCGTGAGCGTTTTCGCGCAGCTATCCAGAACGATCCGTCGCAGCTCCCAGTGCTCCTGCGGTGCTCTTTGCGTTGTGATGCTGTTGGGCGCCCCCGCCACGTCGGCCGCGCAGGAGCCGGCGGCACCGGCCGAGGCCGAGGGTCCCAAGCGGATTTTTGAGCAGGAACCGTTTGACGAACTGGTACTCAAGCGCAACGACGAAGTTGTCAAGGTCGCATTTCTTGAGTTCCGCGAACTTCCCGACCCGGCGACGACCAAGGGAAAGAAGCTGACGATTCGCAAGTTCGACGATACGGACGCTGACGCGACCTACGAGGTTGCCTGGAGCGACATCGCCGATATTCGTTTCTTCGAGCAGATGATACTCAAGGAAACCCGCGATCTGGTCGAACAAGCCAAGAAAGATCCGGCCAAGTTCGACCAGGTCTACGATTACTTCGACGCGCTCAAACACGAGTATGCCTACACGAAGGGTCTCGACGAGGCCTTGGGCGATTACCTCTTCTGGGACGCGATGCACTGGCGAAAAGAGAAAAAGCACGAGGAGGCGCTGGCGCTTTGGAACGAATTGTATGAGGTCTATCCTCAACATCCTCAGCTACAAAAGGGCATGGGCTTGACCGCCGAGGCCATTGTCAAGCGACACGCGGCCGACGGAAATTATCTCTTGGCTCGCCGTGTGCTGCACGACCTGGCAAAGAAGTACCCCAAACACACGGTTGTCGCTAAGATGGAACGGCAATGGGCCGAGCAGGCCCGCGGCTTGCTCGACGAGGCCCACCGTCTCTCCGACGCCGGCGAACAGCGGAAGGCCTGGGAGCAGGGGCTGAAAATGCTCGACGTTTGGCCAAAACTGCCGGAAGGCCGGGCGTTGATGGAGGAGATTTACGCCAAGTTTCCGCTGCTGAATGTAGGGGTAACCTCGGCCGCCGGGCCCCTGCAGTCTGATCGCCTGATCGACTGGGCCGCGCGGCGAAACGGTCGCCTGCAACACCGTTTGCTGTTGGAGTTCTCGGGTATCGGACCCGAAGGGGGCGAGTACGTCTCGCCTTTCGGACAGGCCAAAGTGGTCGACATTGGCCGCCGGGTGCTGATCAAGCTGCGACCCGACATTCGCTGGTCGGGCCGCGAGTCGACACTCAACGGAAGCGACGTGGCCCGAGCGCTGCTCTGGTTCGCCGATAAGCGCAACCCAGGCGCCAAATCAGATTGGGTCGACTTGTTGCGCGGTGTCGACGTCCGGAACGTCTACGATGTCGATGTCGAGCTCCGCTGGTCGCACGTCCGGCCACTGGGGCTCTTGGAGTTCCCCATCGTTGCGGCTGCGCCGACTTCGGCCGAAACCGCGTCGGCCGGCGCGTCGCTCGGACCCTACACGATTTCGGAACAAAAGGCCGAGGAGACTCGTTACGGTTTGAACCCGAGTTACTTCGGCACTCGTGAAGGCCAACTGAAGGAGATCACCGAGGTCTACTTCGCCGACGCGAAAAAGGCGCGGGCGGCGCTCGAAACGGGCAAAATCCAAGTACTCGACCGGATCGCTCCTTGGGAGGTCGATCGCTATCGCGACAACTCGGCGCTGGTCGTCGAATCGTATATGCTGCCGAGCATCCATTGCTTGCTTCCGAACGTCAAGCGGCCATTCGCCGCTAACCGGTCGTTTCGCCGGGCCTTGGTTTACGCTATCGACCGCGAGCTGATCCTCACGCACGACCTGCTCTATGACGAAAAACCGCCGCGAGTGGGCTGCCGGGTGATCAGTGGCCCGTTTCCCATTGGAATGCGGGGCGACGACCCGATCAGCTATGCATACAATAAGGAGGTCAAAGTCCGGCCGTTCGATCAGCGTTTGGCGATGTGCTTGGCGGGCGTGGCCTTGAAGCAGGTTTCAGACTCGTCCGAGAAGAAGGGGCTTGGCAAGGTCGAAAAGGTTCCCACGCTGGTGCTGGCGCATCCGCCGCACCCGATTGCCCGCGCAGCCTGTAAGGCGATCCAGAAACACTTGCAGATCATCTTACCGAAGGTGGGCGCCAAGGCGCCGGCAACTCCGGCGGATTCATCGGCACCCGCGACCCAGGCCGCGGCGGCCCCGGCCGCCGCCCCAACGGCACCGACGGTTCCGCCGCCACCCGCCGTCACACTGCGGGAACTCCCCCCGGGCGTCGTTGTGCCCGCCGACGGCGAATACGACCTGCTCTACGTCGAAATGGTAATGCAGGACCCGATCGTCGACGCGGGCCGTCTGCTAGGCGTCGACGGCATTGCCGGCGGGACCAGCCCCTTTTTGAACTTGGCGCTTCGCAAGCTCGCCACTGCGACCGGTTGGAAAGGCGCGAACGCCGAGTTGAAAATTATCCACCAATTGGTCGCCGACGAAGTCGTGGTCATCCCCCTCTGGCAACTCACTGAGTTCTTTGCCTACCACAAGAGCGTGAAGGGCATCGCTTCGCAGCCCGTGTTGCTCTATCAGAACGTCGAACAATGGCAAGGCCAACTCCAGCTTTCACTGGAGGAAGAATGAATCGACGCTCCGCCAATGACACGCTGAGACGGTGCGCCTTCCCGAGGCAGTGCGGCTTGCCGAGAAGGGGGCTATCGTTCGTTACGATGGTTGTCGTCGCTCTTGTTTCGGGCGGGCGCGCGTCGGCGGTGGAGCCGCTGCTTTGGGAGCAAACGCCGTACAAAATTCGGGTTTTCCTCGCGCTGGCCGCCGAGCCGGAGCTGACGCCGCGACTTGGCTTGCAATTGCGCGAGGCAATCGTCGAGCGCACCGACATGACGATTGGCTCGGCGTGGCGGCTGGATGCCGAGCCTCCCCCTGCGGAGCTCGAGCGGTTGATGCTGCGATCGTTGGCCACACTTTCGGCGGAGAGTTTGCCCAAGGATTTGCTCGATCTCGATTTCGACAAGCTGATGCTGCTGACAGTCACCGCGCGGCATGGCGTCTACCAGGTGGCTGCACGCGATTTCGACTTGCGCGCGCGCCGGGCGGGTCTGCTGATTTCGTACGTGGTGCCGCAGCGGGCCAAACTTTCCGACGAGACATTTCGCGCGTTGCTGGCCGCCTTCGTACCCTTGGCGCGCGTCGAGGGGATGATCGAAGAACAAGCAGGCAAGCCCGCCGAGACGCCCGCCGCGCCACCGGCTGCCGCAACGCCGGATGCCGCCGCCCCGCAGGCCGAGGCAAGCCCGCCCGCCGCTGGCACGATACCGCCCGAGCAGCCGCCTGCCGGCCAGCCATCCGCTGCGCAGCCGCCCGCTGAGCAACCTGCCGCGGGGGGCGAACCCAAGCCTCCGCCGGCATCCTCCGCCGCGAAAACCGACGACAAACCAAGGAACAAGCAGGCCCTCCTGCGGCTGCGCGCCGCCGGGCTGCCTCCGCTGGACCCGTCGATTACCTGGGTCCGGCCGGGCGACGTGTTTTATTCGCTGACGCGGACCAACGACCGGGGCAACAAGCCCAAGAGCATCAAGCCGATCGATTGGACGTGCCTCACGGTGCGGTCGATCGTGGGAGGGGAGTTGACCTGCGATATGAACAGCGGCCGGCGCAATCCGTTGGGGGGGCGGCGGCGGGGTCGCGTCGAACAGCTCGCCTTGCTCGTGCGCTCCGCCGGAAAGTCGACGCGCCTGGAGCTCTGGTCGCGCGGCGACGGCAAGAATGAAAAAACGAAATACCCCCTGGCGGGCTACGATGTCTATTCGCACCCCGGCGATTCGCCGAAGACCGAGCTGATCGGCCGCACCGATTACCATGGCGCGGTGACGGTGCCCGATGACGCCGGGGCGGTGCGTGTGCTACTGGTCATGCACGGAGGCGAGCCTCTGGCACGACTGCCGCTGCTGGCCGGCGTCGACCCGGTATTGCGAACTGAGATCGCCGATGACGACGAGCGACTTGAGGCCGAAGGATTGGTACACGGCATGCAGGAGAACTTCGTCGACCTGGTCGCTCGGAGGCAGATGTTCATTGCGCAAATCCGCATGCGGATGGAGAAGGAGAAAACCGACGAGGCGAAAACGCTGTTGGCCGCGTTGCGCAAACTGGGCCGTCAGGAGGATTACCTGAACATAGTCCGGCAACGAGAAGAACAGACCTTTTCACGCGACAAGGGGACCCAGCGGAAGATCGAGAAGCTGTTCGAGGACACCAAGGTGATCATCAACCGGTTCCTGAGCAACTCCGAAGTCGACAAGATCGAAGACGAGGTCAACGGAAAAAAAGCCCCCGGCGAGACGGCAGACGCACCGGTCGCGGGTCAGTAGTCCTGCTCCTGGCGAGTTGGAGCAGGTGGTGACGGTAAGTGTGCAATACCCGAGTATTGGCTCGGGGCGTTTATTAGCACGTTGCTCTTCTCACGGCTCAAAGTAACGAGGCGAACGTCTTTCAACGCACGTCGCCTGCGCGTTGCGGCCCGAACATTCGGGACAGACCGTTCCAATCGCTGGTACCGTCCGTGCCGGACGGAAGATGTGGTATACTTCCACATTCGTTTCGCCACGCCGGCGGTCGGTATGCCGCTCGCGGGGAAGTATGAGACAATTGCGCAGGTTGTAGGTTAGGCTTTCCCGCCTGACGCGACAACGACTTGCGCAGCCAGGCTGGAAAGCCCGACTTACATCCGGCGTTGCCCGCGGTCGCTATGATTCACGTCCAGAACCTCACCAAGCACTACGCCGATCTCGAACGAGGCAAGCTGGTGGCGCTTGACGGGATCAGCTTCGACGCCTACCCCGGCCAGATCTACGGCCTCTTGGGGCCCAACGGGGCGGGCAAGACGACCGCCCTGAGAATCATCAGCACCGTGCTGCGGCCCACGGCCGGCTCGGCCAGCGTCAACGGCTACGACGTCGTGACCCAGCCCTCGCAGGTCCGCCGCCAGCTTGGTTTCATGTCGGCCAATACGGGCATCTACGACCGGATGAGCGCCTGGGAGTTGGTCGAGTATTTTGGCCGGCTGCACGGGCTGGCCGACGACCGGCTCCGCGAACGAATGGAAGCGCTGTTCGAACGCTTGCAGATGAACGAGATCCGCAACCTGCTGGGGGCGAAAATGTCGACCGGCATGAAGCAGAAGGTCTCCATCGCGCGAGCGCTGGTTCACGATCCACCGGTCTTGATCTTCGACGAGGCCACGGTGGGCCTCGACGTGCTGGTCGCGCGGGCGCTGCTGAAAACGGTGGCTGAGCTCCGCGAGCAGGGCAAGTGCATCGTCTTCTCGACACACATCATGCGCGAGGTCGAAAAACTCTGCGATCGAGTGGCGATCGTCCATCGAGGGCGGATCCTGGCCGCCGGAACGATCGACGAGCTGCGCGAGCGGCACGACGAGCGCGATCTGGAGGAGCTGTTCTTCCGCTTGATTTCCGAGCACGACGCGAGGCCCACAGCGGCATGAACTGGTCGAACGTCAAGCTGATTCTGCACCGCGAAGTGCGCGACCAGTTGCGCGACCGGCGGACGCTGTTCATGATCGCGGTGCTGCCGCTGTTGCTCTATCCTCTGTTGGGTATGAGCATGTTCCAGGTGTTGCAGTTCGTCCGCGAGCACCCCACGCGCGTACTGGTGATCGGGGCCGGCATTCCGGCCGAGTCGCCGGCGCTGGTCGAGGGGGGCCGGTTCGCCGAACGTTGGTTCAGCACCGCAGAGAAATCGCGGCTGCTCGAAGTCACCCGTGGCGATGACGACGTCGAGCTGATGACGCGATTCAAGCGTGGCGCCGCCGAAGTTGCCCGCCCGATGGTCGAAGGGGGCGAGTTCGAAGCGGTGATCTACTTTCCACCCGACTTCGCTGAAAGGCTGGCGGCGTTCCGCGCCAGGCTCGCCGAGCGCCGCCCGTTGGAAGGGCCGCTTCCCGTCCCGGCCGAAAAAGGCCCCCCTCGGAGCGAACCCGATGTTCCGGGCCCGGAAATCTTTTACAACACGGCCCAGGAAAAGTCGCAGATCACGTTTTTGCGCGTTTCGCAGGTGCTCGACCGCTGGCGCGATGAAATCGGCCGCGAAAACCTGGCCCAGAGCCGGCTGCCTGTATCAACCGCGCGGCCGTTTCAGTGGGAAGGTCACGACGTGGCCAAGGAGGCGGGCCACCGTGACGCGGCCGTGTGGTCGAAGCTGTTGCCGTTCTTACTTGTGATCTGGGCGTTGACCGGCGCATTCTATCCGGCGATCGACCTTTGCGCCGGCGAAAAGGAACGCGGTACGCTGGAAACGCTGCTCTCGAGCCCCGCCGAGCGGAGCGAAATCGTGTGGGGAAAACTGCTGACGGTGATGGCCTTCAGCGCGGTGACGGCGATGTTGAATTTGCTCAGCATCCGCGTCACCGGACAGTTCGTGATCAGCGTGCTGCCCAACCAAATCGGCCCGCCACCTCCGTTGACGCCGCTTTGGCTGGCGTTGGCGCTGCTGCCGATGTCGGCCCTGTTCGGCGCGCTTTGCCTGGCGTTGGCCGCCTTCGCCAAGAGCAGCAAGGAAGGGCAATACTACCTGATGCCCTTGATGATGGTCACCATGCCGCTGGTCATCTTGCCGATGGCCCCCGGCGTGGAGCTGACCCTGGGCAACAGCCTGATCCCGGTCAGCGGCGTCGTACTCTTGCTAAGGACGCTGATGGAGGGAAACTACCTGCATGCCTTGCCGTTCGTACCGCTGGTGGTTGCCGTGACCTTGGCCTGCTGCCTGTGGGCGATCCGCTGGGCCGTCGATCAGTTCAACAGCGAGAACGTGCTGTTTCGCGAGAGCGAGCGGCTCGACGTCGGCTTGTGGTTCAAGCACCTCTTGCGCGACCGCGGCGACACGCCCAGTCCGGCCGAGGCCATTCTCTGCGGCGTGTTGATCCTCCTGGTGCAGTTCTTCATGAATTACGCCCTCGGTTCGTCGCAGGCCGAGTCGACGGGCTTTCGGCGGCTCGCCGTACTGGCGATCGTGACTCAGTTGGTGGTGATTGCGACGCCGGCCTTGTTGATGACCACGGTGCTCACGCGCAGCCCGCAGCGGACGTTGTTGCTCGTGCGACCTCCGTTGGGCGCGCTCTTGGCCGCGGGGGGGTTGGCGGTGGCGTTGCACCCGGCGGCGGTGCGCTTCAGCGAGCTGGTGCAGAAACTCTACCCGATCAACGAAGATGTCGCGAAGGCGCTTTCGGCGCTCTTCGGCGATGCGCCTTCGTTATGGCAGTTGCTGCTTTTGGTGGCGGTCGTGCCGGCGATTTGCGAAGAGCTGGCTTTCCGCGGTTTCATCCTTTCGGGTTTGCGGCACACGGGACATCGCTGGTGGGCGATTGTCATCAGTAGCTTCTTCTTCGGCATTACGCATGGCATTTTGCAGCAGTCGATCGGCGCCTGCGTGATTGGCCTGGTGATCGGCTACCTGGCGGTGCAAAGCGGCAGCCTGTTCCCCTGCATGGCGTTTCATTTGACCCACAACGCGTTGACGGTGATCGGCGCGAGGCTTTGCCCGAAGGAGCTTGAGTACAACCCGTTGCCCGGTTGGTTGGCGACGGTGGGTGACGACGGCGGTTACGCGTTCACATCGACCGCGGTGGTGTTGGGGCTATTGGCCGGCGGATTGCTGCTGGCATGGTTCCGCAGTTTGCCTTATGCGCAATCGCCCGAAGAGGCACTGCGCGACGCTTTGGAGCACCAGTCCGGCCCCGGTGGTCCGGTGTTTCAGCCTGCCGCCAAGCCGTAGGGTAGTGCGCAAGCTGAGAACCCTACCTTTGCCGTGGCCGATCGTTCAGCTATGCTAAACGTGCTTCGCGGTGTTCGGCTCAGCAGGACTTCACACGATTCACGGGTTCCGGTTAATGGCTTTTCCCGCCAATAGTTCTTGGGCGTCGCTCTCCCGGCGACAGTGGCTGCGGGGCGGGGGAGCGACCGTCGGTTCGTTGGTCGTGCCCGAGGTGTTGCGGGCTCGCGAAGCGGCGCGCCAGGCCGGCACGGGCAAGTCATCTCCGGCCCAGGCGGCGATCGTCATTTATTTGCAGGGGGGACTGTCGCACTACGAGAGTTTCGACCCCAAGCCGCTGGCGCCCAGTGCTTTTCGCGGCGAGTTTCAGCCGATTTCGACCAGCGTGCCCGGCACGCATTTCTGCGAGCACCTTCCGCGGCTGGCGGCGCGGGCCAACAAGCTCAATGTGCTGCGGAGCGTCTATGTCGATTCGCCCAGCCATCCCGAGGCGATCCACATGACGCTCACCGGCTGGGACTTGCCGGGAGCGGACGTGGCGGGCAAGAACCGCAACGTCACGCACCCGTCGCTGGGTAGTTGGGTGGCGCGTCTGCGAGCCGAAAACCGCCCCGGATTGCCGTCCTACGTAGCGGTCCCTCACGATGGTCAACTCGGCATCCGCGTGCGTTACGCCACGGCCGGACTCCTTGGCGGGGCGTACGAGCCGGTTCTTGCGGGATTGCCGCCCGATCGCGCACGGGGCGAATACGATCCGCCGGGCGACCTGCGGCTGAATTCCGAGCTGAGCATGGCGCGGTTGGAGCGGCGGCTATCGTTGCTCGACGCGATCGGCGACCAAGGGGTATGGGCGCGCGACCTTGCCTCGTTCGACAAGTATCATCGTCAGGCCTACGAAATGCTGGGGGCGGATGTGGCTGTCGCCGCATTCGACCTGGGACGCGAGCCTTTGGCACTGCGCGAACGGTATGGTGACCATTTGTGGGGACAACAGACGATCCTGGCGCGCAGGCTCGCCGAGTCGGGAGTGCCGTTCACCCTGGTCAACTTGACGCTCAATCAGGCGCATGGCCAGGATTGGGATACACACGTCAATAATTTCTCTCTGATGCGCGACGTGCTGCTGCCCCCGATGGACCGGGCCGTGAGCACCCTCATCGACGATCTGGAGGAACGAGGTCTGCTCGAGACGACGCTGGTGGCCATGTTCGGAGAGTTCGGACGCACGCCGCAGATCAACGCCCAGGCCGGGCGCGACCATTGGGCGAATGTCTGCTCCGTCATGCTCACCGGCGGTGGTCTGAAACGCGGCATCGTGGTGGGCTCGAGCACACGTTCGGGCGATCTGCCATTGGATCGGCCGATCCACTTCAACGACGTGCTGGCCACGATTTACCACCAGTTGGGCGTTCCGACCGACGGAGTTTTCTACGACAGCTTGAACCGGCCCGTGCCCGTCCTGGCCAGCGGCCAGCCGATCCGCGAGTTGTTGGCATGACTTGGTTGCTGACAACGGCCGGGTGACGCCATTGCCGAATTGCACGATGTATGTTATGATAATAACTGGAAGAGTCGAGAGGGACACGGAATGTTTGTCGCGTCCTCACTCATCCGTTGCTTCTCGTGTAGCCGGCATCTTCTCGAAGCGGTTGTTCGAGACGGGGGCTTGTTTCTCGACCGCGATCGATCTCTCTTCCGCTGGCGCCTGGACACGGTGCTCCCTTTGTCGCCGCGTTTTTAGCCGCGCGCCGTTTGCTATCGAAAGGACCTGATGAGATTCGAAGATTTAGGGTTGCCGCCGGCGCTGTTGCGCGCGGTGGTGGCCGAGGGCTACTCTGTGCCGACGCCGATCCAGGCGCAGGCGATTCCCCATGTGCTCGAAGGCCGCGACTTGTTGGGTTGCGCTCAGACGGGCACCGGCAAGACCGCCGCCTTCGCCTTGCCGATTTTGGAGCGTCTCAGCCGCGCCACGCCACGATCGGGCCGCGGCCGGTCGATTCGCGCTTTGGTTCTTTCGCCCACGCGCGAGCTGGCGGCCCAGATTGGCGACAGCTTCCTGGCCTACGGACGTCATACACCGCTGCGCACACTGGTGGTTTTTGGAGGCGTGAATCAGAACCCGCAAACACGCGCTTTGCGCGACGGCGTCGATATCCTGGTGGCCACGCCCGGCCGGTTGCTCGATTTGCAGGGCCAGGGGTTCATCCGGCTCGATTCCGTCGAGGTCTTCGTGCTCGATGAGGCCGACCGCATGCTCGACATGGGCTTCATCCATGACATTCGCAAGATCGTACGCCAACTTCCCGAAAAACGTCAAACGCTGCTTTTCTCGGCCACGATGCCCGACGACATCCGCCAGCTGGCCAACGCCATTTTGCACGAACCGCTCCGCGTGCAGGTCGCCGCTGAATCGGCCACGGCCGACAACATCGAGCAAGTGGTCTATTTCGTCGAAACGAAACAGAAACCCGTCTTGCTGGCGCACTTCCTGCGGAGCCAGCCGGCCACGCGGACCTTGGTCTTTACTCGCACCAAGCACGGGGCCGACCGCGTAGTGAAGCAGCTTTCGCGATCGGGCATCCGCGCCGAGGCGATCCACGGCAACAAGTCGCAAGGTGCCCGGCAGCGGGCGCTGGGCAACTTCAAATCGACGCAAACCGCCGTGCTGGTGGCAACTGACGTCGCCGCGCGCGGGCTCGACGTCGACGACATCTCGCACGTCATCAACTACGACCTGCCGAACGTCGCGGAAACCTACGTACACCGTATCGGCCGCACGGCCCGCGCCGGCGCGTCGGGTGTGGCCGTTTCATTTTGCGAATCGGCGGAACGAGGGCAGTTGAGGGCGATCGAAAAGTTGCTCCGACGGCCCATTCCGGTCGTCGACGAGCATCCCGACTACAAAGCACAAGGCGAACTGCCGATTTACCGGCTGCCGCGGTCCGCGGCGGTGGTGGCGGGCGGCCCCTCGAACCAGGGTGGAGGGGGCCAGGGCCGGTCGAACCAGGGCCGATCGAACGTGGGTCAGTCCGGCCACACGAGACCCAAGACTCGAAAGGCGGCTGACGGTAGTTCGGGCCGCGCAAATCGAGGGTCGCGCGGGTCGAAAAAAGCAGGCCGCGGGCGTAACCTGGGGGGACGACCGGGAAGCGCAAAGCCGACGCATCGAAAGCCGTAGGCACCTGGCTGCTCTCGCGAAGCCATCGTTCGCGATTGCCAGACGTTGATGACCTTCTGGATGACCGTCCAACGATCTTCCATGAATTCCGTCGAACATCTTGCTGACCGCCGTTTTTTCGGCGGCGCGGTATTGTTGATCGCCAGCCTGGCTCAATCGCCGATCGGCGGCGCGGAGCCGCAGCTCGAAACGCCAACCGTGACGATCGGTTCACCGTCACCCGAAAGCGCAGTGCCCGATGCCTGGCGGCAAGGCGTTTTTCTTCAGCCGCAATGCGTTTCGGCCGTCGATGTCAGCAACGACGGCAAGTTCATCGCACTAGTGACCTTGGCATTTCGTCACGACCGTAATTTCTGGCTCCTTTCCGACGATGGGCAGATCGTCTCCTCGCGGTACGTCGAGCCATGGGCGCCGTTCCAGGCCGCACTGCTGCATGAAGCGAAAGCCTGCGGTGTCGGCCTGGCCTACTCCCGCGTCACCGACCCCGCACCGACCATTTCTCTTTTCGACCCTGCGAAGACAGATGAAACGACGCTTGTCGACGCCGCCTGGGACCTGGGATGGCTCCGCTACGGCCAGGGCGATTGGCGCAAAGGCTGGCCCGTGAGTATCCTCGGCGACTTGATCGTGCGGAACGACAAAGCGGTTTTCACAGTCTTTTCGGACGACGGTGCCTGGCGCATGTCGCCCGATGGCCAACGGCAGAAGTATCCGCTCCTTGATCAGCGTCCTTTTCGCATGGCCACCAGTGGCGACGGCAAGCTGCTGGCCCACGGTTTTCTTGTGCCTGACGCGAGCGCGCTGGACGAAAAGACAAGCAGGCGATTACGCCTCCCCACGGCGGTCGTGGTCGCGCACGACGCCACGACCTTCGCTGAGCTCTGGACCGCAGCTCCTTTGTCATTTGTTGCACCTCCGGCCGAGCCTCCCGAGCCGGCGGATGAATTTCCCGAACTGGCCCGTGACTTCGCCATCCGCCCCTTGGCGCGGGTTCCGTTCCGGGTGGCGTTGTCGGTCGCGGCCGGCAGCGACGGTAGGCAAACGGCTTGGACCGAATACGGCGGCTGGCTGCGTATCAAAGAAGAGCGCGGCATCGGTAGTTGGAACCCGGACCATCCCGTGGCGTTTTGCCCGCGGCAGCGAGGTTGGCTGCGAGTTTGCCGGGCGTCGAGCGACGAGCTGGCGCCGGTGGAGTTTCCCGCCGAGGGATTGTTCGAGCTGCGTCCCGACCCACGCGGCGAATGGCTTTGGTGCGTGCCAATGTCGTGGTTTGCGCGGGGCCTGGCTGGCCGCGCATGGCTGCCGGCGGACGCCGATGCGCGAACTGTCCATCGCTTTGACCTGGTGCGGCACGAATGGGCCGCGGCCTGGCGTTTCCCAGACAACGTGAGCGATCTGGCCGTCGCTCCCGATGGCGAGGCGGTGCTGGTCTCGTGCTGGGATGGAATCGTGTACCTCATCGGGCGCGATGGTCAAATTCTGGCGCAGCATCTGGTTGGTGAAGCGGCGAGGCTCGATTGGAGCGCGGATGGCCGGTTTTCCGTCGCGGCTACCGAGTCAGGCGAACTTTGGAGTTTCGACGCGCAAGGCAAGCTTCGCTGGAAGATTGTATTGCCCCAAGCCAATCCGCCGCCGCTCGACGCCGCGCCGAAAAAGGTGTTCGACGACGTGCCGATCTACTCCGTCGGCCGTGTCGGCAAGGAGCACGCGTATGTGGGCGACATCTGGCTCGTCAAAGCGCCCGAAGGGGCGATCATCGTCGATACGGCGGGGAGCTCCGCGATTCCCCTGACTTGGCAACGAATGCGGGCGGCGGGTATCGACCCCCATGACGTGAAGTACGCACTTTTGACCCACTCGCACGGCGATCACTCCGGCGCCGCCTACTTGTGGCGCACGCAAGGCACTAAGATCGTGGCCCCTGAAAGCGCCGCCTTGACCGTGAACTGGCTGGTGCCCACCTGGAGCGATTACAGTCTATGGGCCCCTTCGCCGATTGATGTGCCGTTGGCCTTGAAACGCGTTGGCGACGAAGCCGAGGTCACCTTGGCGGGCTTGCGAATCAAGGCGGTGTTCGTGCCCGGCCACAGCTTCGATTCGGTAATCTATATCATGCAATTCGGTGACAAGCGCGTCGTATTCACCGGCGACATCGGATTCGACGGCGAATCGCACATCCTGCACCGCTGCTGGGGCGACCGAACAAAGGCCGTTGCGGTGGCGCGCGTCATACGCGAGCAGGTGCTTTCGTTGCGGCCCGATCATGTGCTCACCGGACACGGCCGCCGCGAGGCGGGGTCCGCCTTTCTCGAGGATCTGCTGCAGCGAACCAACGCGGCCCTCGAAAAGCCGTAACGCGACGTGGCTTCGTTTCCGTAGCCCAACGGAGGGGCTATGTCCTTTCGGGTGATCTTTCTCCTTGCCGCAACAAGGTTTACGTCGCATCGGTTCGGTGCGGGGCAAACTCGCTCGCCAACCACAAATGGCGCGTCGCCCAAAAAGGCGTGAAAGATTTCACGCCCCAGGTTGTCTATAACAGTATTGAGGAGGAGCGCACCGGATGGACAACTCGCCCAGCACGCGACAGAGCCTGTTGCTGCGTATCCGCGACGGTGGCGACGAGCGGGCATGGGCCGAGCTCATGGAGATCTACGAACCGCTCGTCTTTCGGCTTGCCCGGCGGCGAGGGTTTCAGGATGCTGACGCCGCCGACATCAGCCAGGAAGTGTTTCGTTCGGCCGCCTCTGCCATCGACCGCTGGTACGACAACGCCCAGCGCGGCTCGTTCCGCGCCTGGCTGTTTTTGATCGCCCGCAACCTGATGATCAATGCCTTCCGCGCTCGCCGCCGCCGCCCGCTCGCCACAGGCTCAAGTGACGTTTGCCGCTTGCTGGATGCCCAGCCCGCCAGCGACGACGAAGACTCCAAGCTGATCGACGAACAGTACGAGCGGCGATTGTTCCACTGGGCGGTCGAACAAGTTCGGGCCGAGTTTCGCGACTCGACCTGGCAGGCATTCTGGCGCACCAGTGTCGACGGGCGGCCGGCCAAACAGGTGGCCGAGGAGCTCCAGATCAGCACCGGCGCCGTATATATCGCCCGTAGCCGGGTGATGGCTCGACTGAAGAGGAAGATCGAAGAGGTCGAAGGGCGGGCAGAGGCGTGAAAGAGTCGGAAAGCACTAGGAATTAGTCAGGAGGCACAAGGCGCTATGGTTGCACCACGAAACCGTTGCGATCAGCGACGATTACGTCTGGCGCTCGACGATCGGCTACCGGGCGAAGCGCAGCTTGAACTGGCCGTTCACCTGGAACAGTGCGACGACTGCCGCATGCGGCTTGAGGGGCTGGCGGCCGAGGAGCACTGGTGGTCGAAGGCACAGCACAGCCTCAGTCCCGATCCGGTCGATGAACGTTTTTCCAGCGACATGCCGGCGCTGGGTCGAAGTGACCAACCCTGGTTGGGCTTCCTGAAGCCCTGCGACCACGCAAGCGCGCTCGGCACCCTGGGACCATACACAGTAACCGAGGTTGTTGGTTCGGGCGGCATGGGGATCGTTTTCAAGGCCCTCGATCCGGCGCTCAACCGCTACGTGGCCGTCAAGGCGCTGGCACCTCACCTCGCCACCAGCGGCGCCGCGCGCCGGCGATTTGCACGTGAGGCCCAGGCGGCCGCCGCCGTGGTCCACGAGCACGTCGTAGCGATCCACGCCGTGCAGGAAGTTGACGGGCTGCCCTACCTCGTCATGCCATATATCGACGGTCGATCGTTGCAAGAGCGACTCAACCGTAACGGGCCATTGGAGATCAAAGAGATCTTACGGATCGGCATGCAAGCGGCGGCGGGTTTGGCCGCCGCCCACACCCAGGGATTGGTCCACCGCGACGTGAAGCCGGCGAATATCCTGCTCGAAAATGGAGTTGAGCGCGTCAAGCTCACCGATTTCGGCCTGGCTCGCACGATCGACGATGCCAGTCTGACGCAAAGCGGCGTACTGGCCGGCACGCCGCAGTACATGGCGCCCGAGCAGGCACGTGGTGAGGCGGTCGACCATCGTAGCGACCTGTTCAGCCTGGGAAGTGTGCTCTATGCGATGTGTACCGGGCATTCGCCGTTCCGCGCCGAGACGATGGTTGCCGTGTTGCGACGGCTGTGCGACGAGACGCCGCGGCCAATACGCGAGGTCAACCCCGACATCCCCGACTGGTTCGCCGAGATCGTCGAGAGGCTGCACGAGAAGCAGCCCACCGACCGCTTCCAGACGGCCGAGGAAGTGGCCGACCTGTTGGGCCGTCATCTGGCTCATTTGCAACAGCCCGCGTTGGCACCTAGGCCCGCACGGCTCGTCCGGCCTTTCAAGGTCAACCGTGGCGTGGCGCGGCGAGGCGCTCTGGCGGCAGCGATTCTGGCGGCGATTGGCTTGGGTCTCGCTGGGTTTGGGCGCTGGAATGGAACTGGTCAGGTAAACGACGCTGACGTCACATCGAACGCGCGGCAGGCGGCACTGCTGGGCGTGACTGAAAGACCAGTACCGATCGGCCTCGTCGAATGGAGGGGTTTCGAGCACGAGCTCGAACAGGCGCGGCGTGAGACCACCGAAGTCGAGCGCCAGGCACGACAGACCGACGACGAGTTGCGCCGCAGTCCCGACCCTTTGGCCGCGGTCGAGGCGGAGCTGCAATTGCTGGAGCGTCAGATCAACGCCGTGGCGCCGTGACCGTGGCGCAGGTTTTCATGGGGCCAGTAAGAACTTTTATGGCCCCCTGGAAACCTGCCCCGCATACCCCAATTCGATCCTGCTTACAAAAGGAGCTACTGAAATGCGATTCAGAATATCAATCTGGCTTGTCGCCCTGGTGCTGCTCGGCGGCACCGGTCTCGTCCTTGCCCGTTTCGCGCTGGCAACGGCTCAAGTGGCGGCTGCCCGTGAACAAGCTGAAGTGGCGGTGCAGGCAGCGGCGGGGCAACTAGCGCCGGTGCAACCAGTGGCTGTTCAATCGCAACCAATCGCCTCCGACCCGCGCCAAACCTCGACCGTGCCTGTGCTCGGAGAACTCCCCATCGTCGGCCGCCTGTTTGCGATCCCGTCGACGGGCGACCATCATGACGACCGGCTGTCGGAACTGGTCCAGCTCGACGCGAATCTGGCCCAACAGTCGCAACAATTGATCGACCAGTACAGCGAAGCGAAGGACGAAGTCGACCGCGTGAAGCTCAAGGCGCAGTTGGCCCAGACACTCGAACGGCAATTCGACTCCCAGCAGCAGCTTCGGGAGTTGGAGGTATCGCGGATCGAAGGCCGCCTCAAGACGCTCCGCGAGCTGATCGCCAAGCGGAACGATTCCAAGCGGTCGATCATCGACAAACGGTTGGATCAGCTCATCGGCGATGCCGAGGGGCTGGGTTGGAGTTCGCCGGGCGTAGGTGTCGGGCCGGTGAAGCATTACCCAATACCCAAGCAGTAGCTACTCGTTTCGGCCGGCGATTCCCGCTTCCTCGCCGAACGCGAACGACAACTAGTATACGACTTGTCCCGTGCGAATGCGCTTGAACGTTACCGTTGCTTAGCGATGACCATCAAGAACCCATCGAACTGAAAGGAATTCTCCCATGACATTGAAGACGATTGCAGTCGGCGCAACCGTGGTAGTGCTTGCCTCCTTGGGGCTGGCGATTGGCGGCGTTTTTGGCCAAGAGGCGGCGGTCAAACCTGCGCCGGCTCCGGCCGTGGCCGCCCCTGGTCGTAAGTTCGTATATCAAACGCAGCCCGGCCAATTGCCGGGCGCAGGGATGAATCAGCCGGCGCCCGGCGGCGTGGTGTATCTCCAAACGACTGTCGCCGACCCGAGTTACGGAGTCCACGACGAGGAAGGCGCAAAACTGATCGCGCTCGACGCCCAGTTGCAGCAGAAATCGCAGACCCTGCTCGCGCTATACACCGAGGCCGGCGACGACGAACAGAAGTCGAAAGTCAGGGATCAGTTGGCGGAAACGCTCGAACAGCAGTTTTCGATTCAGCAATCGCTGCGTGAGCGAGAAGTCGCCAAGATCGAAGGCCGCGTCAAGAAGCTCCGCGAAACCATCAACAAGCGGAGCGACGCCAAACGGTCGATCATCGACAAGCGACTCGACCAGCTTATTCGTGAGGCTGACGGCCTGGGTTGGAACGCCCCGGCGTCCGGGCCGGCGTATCCGTCGGGCGCCAATTACTTCCAACCCGCGGGCGGCGACTTCCAACCGGTGCTGCCAGTTGACGCAGAGCCTACTTCGCCCGACTCGCGGCGGTGAACCGCCCCTGACGAAGGAAAGCGACGACCTCGCGCGCCACGCTGGGCTGGAAAACCATCAGGCTGTGCGTTCCGCGCACGACGATGTGATCGCGCTGGCAAGGCAAGTGTGTGTTCTCGACGCCAACGATCCAATCGACCCGGGCCGCGATCACGCCGATGTCCATCCCGTCAGGTTCGGGCAGGCGGTTCACGAAACTGTCGGGCCGGGGCGCAAGCTGATCGATCGCCGGAAAGCAGCATCGCAATGGTGGACCGAAGTACGCCGCCAAGGGCGAACCTTGGTTCGGAGGGACCATCATCACGACGCGGCCGATCTTACGCGGCGAGCCCATCACGAGCGCTTCGCGGGCGACAATGCACCCCATGCTGTGCGCCACCAGATGGATACGGAGCACTTTCGGCTCGGCCTCGAGCTGGTCAAGGCGCTCGTGCAGGTTGGCTGCGTGCCACTGGACCGTGTGCAGAAAACTGCGGTACGACCAGTTGACCGTGCGATAGCCGGCCTGCGTCAGCCACCGGGCCATGGGCCACATCAACAGCTTATTCGCGCCGAGTCCGTGGATGAGCACCACCACTTCCTCGGTCGCCGTCGGGTTCGACATGGACGGACCCTCTGTTCCCCTCATCTCCGCCACTGAAAGCCGCGGCTTGCCAGATCAATCGCCGCAGTCATAGAATAGCACAGGAAGCCCAGAACGATCGTCAATTGTCCCACGCCGGCGCGTGTGAAGGAGCGAACCGTGTCCGAAGGTCTTTTGCCGCTAAAGGCGATTCACCACGTCGAGCTGCTGGTGGGAAATGCAAAGCAGGCGGCTTACTTCTACCGCCATGCGTTTGGGTTTTCGCAACTGGCCTACGCCGGGCCGGAGACGGGCGTTCGTGAGCAGGCTTCGTACGTACTTTACCAGGGCGACATTCGCCTGGTTGTGAGCACTCCACTCCGCCCCAGCGATCCGATGGCCGAGCACCTGCGATTGCACGGCGACGGCGTGTTAGACATCGCTTTCCTAGTCGACGACGTCGATGCCTGCTTCAGTGAGGCGGTTGCCCGCGGAGCCCACGTGGCGATGGAACCCTACGATCGGACCGACGCCTTCGGCCGCATCCGACGGGCCAAGATCCGGGCCTACGGTGACACGTTGCATTCGTTTATCTCGATGGCCGACTACAACGGGCCGTTCCTGCCCGGCTACCAGGTGCGCCGCAAACCGGCGGCCGGGGCGGGCTTGCAACGGATCGATCATGTCGTGGGCAACGTCGAGGACGGCAAAATGAACGATTGGGGCACCTACTACAACAAGGTGCTCGGCTTCCACCAGTTCATGACGTTCGACGACAAGGACATTTCGACTGAATTTTCCGCCCTGCGCAGCCAGGTGATGGCAGACCCTCGCGATCTGATCAAGTTTCCCATCAACGAACCGGCCCCTGGCATACGGAAGAGCCAGATCCAGGAGTACCTCGACTACAACGTCGGCGCCGGCGTGCAGCATATCGCCCTGACTACCCGCGACATCATCCACACGGTGACGGTGCTGATGGAAAACGGCGTCGAGTTCCTTTCGGTGCCCGATGCCTATTACGAGCTCGTCTGGGACCGGGTGGGCGAGATCCGCGAGGACCGCGACGCGATCCGCCATCTGAAGGTCCTGATCGACCGCGACGACAAGGGATACTTGTTGCAGTTGTTCACCAGGCCGGTGGAGGATCGCCCGACGCTGTTCTATGAGATCATCCAGCGGGAAGGCTCCGACGCCTTCGGCAAGGGGAACTTCAAGGCGCTGTTCGAGGCCATTGAGCGGGACCAGGCTGCCAGGGGAAATCTCTAGGGGCTCACCATCGACCATGCCATCCTACCACACTTTAGGCACCGTTCCTCGCAAACGGCACACGCAATTCCGCCGGCCAGATGGGACGCTCTATCACGAGCACGTGATGGGCAGCCGGGGATTTTCGGGGCCTGCTTCGCTGTTATATCACCTGCGCGCACCGACGAGTGTGATGTCGAGCAAGCTGCTGAAACGGCTCGATTGGCAACCCGAAGCGGACACGATGCTTCGGATGCGGCATTTTCGTCTAGCGCAGGTGCCCGCCACGGAGAGCCCCACGCTTGATCGCACGCTCGTGCTCTTTAACCGCGACGTGGCCCTGTCGCTGGTGCAGCCGACCAGGACTGACGACTTTTTCTACCGTGACGCGGAGGGGGACGAACTGGTATACGTGAGCGATGGCGAAGGCGTGCTCGAATCGCAGATGGGCGAGTTGGCTTACCGGCCCGGCGACTACCTCGTTATCCCTCGCGGAATCCTGCACCGCTTCCGGCTGGGACAGGGGCCGACGCGGCTGCTGGTGATCGAGAGCGCCGGCCAAATCCGCCCTCCCAGCCGCTACTGTAACGAGCGGGGCCAATTCTTGGAGCACAGCCCGTATTGCGAGCGTGACGTACGGAGGCCCGAAACGTTACCGGTACATGACGAAGTGGGCGAGTTCAAGTTGGTGGTCAAACGGTACGATGTGCTGACCGAAGTGACGCTCGATCACCATCCATTCGATGTGGTGGGGTGGGATGGTTACTACTATCCCTGGGCGCTGTCGATCCACGATTTCGAACCGATCGTGGGCCGCCTGCACCAGCCGCCGCCGGTCCACCAGACGTTCCAGGGCGACAACTTCGTCGTCTGTTCCTTCGTACCGCGGCTGTTCGACTTTCATCCGCAGGCCGTGCCAGTCCCCTACAACCACTCGAACGTCGAAAGCGATGAAGTGCTCTACTACGCCAACAGCGAGTTCATGAGCCGTAAGGAAATCGAGTACGGATCCCTCACGCTGCATCCCGGCGGGCTGCCCCACGGCCCGCAGCCCGGCCGAGTCGAAGAATCGCTCGGTAAGCACCAGACCAATGAACTTGCCGTAATGCTCGACACGTTTCGGCCCTTGCACGTCGCCCGCGAGGCGCTGCCGCTAGAGGATGCCGGCTACGCGCGGAGCTGGCTGACATGACGCCAAGCTTGCGTGCCTTGCTTGAGCACTCTATTGACTACGCGGGTATGTTTCCGCCGGCGTCATTGGGGCTTGAGGAAGCGGCCGGCAATTATTGCCGTTATTGCTCCGAGCCCGAGGCCTGGATGCTGGGGCATTTCGTGTGCCCGATCGCAAGCCTCGAAGGCCTTTTTCCGTTGATCCGCGACGAGATTCAGCCCGATTCCACCAGCGAGCACCAATTTCGTGTTACGGGATTACTGACGGGTGATGAAACGTCGGATGTGTTTCTGGAGGCCACGCGCAGGAAAGTGCAGTCCGCTAGCGAGGGGCCTCTTAGCAATCGAGTCGCTACGTTTGAGGTCCGCGTGCCAGCGAAGGACGTAGCCCAAGGGGACTTCCGTTTTCTAGAGAGCTGGCTCCGCGATTCGAATCGCCGTAAGGATGCGACCAGAATGGTTTACCTGGAGTTGCCGCTGGATTCGCAGGCCGCCGTGTTCGGGGGCTGGACAGCGTTGCTCCGTCGCTTATCAAGCGAGATCCGCCGGCGCGAGCGATTATCATTTCATCCGTTCACTTGCCGCATCGGAGTCAAACTCCGCACCGGTGGTCCGTCACCCGATTTGGTCCCGTCGTCGGCAGCCCTGGCAACCGCGATTTGCGGCTTGCGTGACGAAGGGCTACGCTGGAAGGCGACGGCCGGACTCCATCAACCACTGCGCCACTTTGACTCGGCGGTCGGCGCCAAGGTACACGGATTCGTCAACTTATTCGTCGCCGCGGTCATGGCCGACGTCCATCGGTTTCTGCCCGCCACGGTCGAGGCGATCCTCGAGGACGAAGACCCATCCGATTTCGTCTTCGAAGAAAGAGCCATGCGCTGGCGCGACTCTTCGGCTTCCATCTCGGAGATCACTGAATATCGGTCGTTGCGGTCCTTCGGCAGTTGCAGCTTCGACGAGCCAAGAGACGGACTGCGAAGTTTGGGGTGGCTATGAATATGGCGACATGGAGGAACAGGGGATCTCGAACATTACAACCGGGACGCTTACGCGCCCACTCGCCATCTCTAACCGGCCCCGACACCCATGCCCCACGACATTCCAACACCGAGTCTTTCTTTTTCCTCCGGCACGCTCCTCTTGGGACCACTGCCGGAAATGGTGTTGCGGCGGGTGTTCGATCCATTGGACTGGGTTTGGGACGCTCGGATACGTGCCTGGCGGATCGACGCGATCGAATACTCCGCTGTGCGAGAGCGGCTGACCAGGTTCCATCTGGCCTGCGACGACTCGGTGCCGCATTGGCACACGGTCCGCTGGCCAAAAGTTGAGTTGCACCCTCTGCGGACCGAGCAACAACAGGCCGTCGCCGCGTGGCGGCCAACGCGCCGTGGTTGCATCGTGATGCCCACCGGTACCGGTAAGACCGAAGTGGCTCTGGCGATCATGCGCGAGGCCGCCGTGGCGACGCTCGTCGTGGCGCCGGTACGCGACCTGATGTACCAGTGGCACCGACGGATTCTGGCCGGACTGGGCTATGATGCGGGCATCATCGGCGACCAGGTCCACCGCGTGCGGCCCGTTTCGGTGACGACTTATGACAGCGCCTGCATCCACATGGAGCGTTTCGGCGACCAGTTTGGCCTGGTTGTATTCGACGAGTGCCACCACCTGCCCGGACAGGTGCGGCGTGACGCCGCGCGAATGAGCGCCGCGCCCGCGCGACTGGGCCTGACCGCCACGCTCGAACGGTCCGATGGCCTTCACGTTGATCTCGTCGAGTTGATTGGGCCGACGGTGTACGAAGTGCCGATCGCGGATGCGCGCGGCAAAACTTTGGCGGATTACGAGGTGATCCGCATCCCGGTTCACCTCTCGGCCGAAGAACAAGCCCGCTACGACGCGCTCTCGGGCCAGGTCCGCCGCTACATGATGGAGCGGCGCAAGACCGAACCGGACTTCTCATGGGAGGATCTCTGCGCGGAAACGGGCAAGACACCCGAGGCGCGGCGCGCGTTGCGGGCCTATTTCGCCAAGAAGGCGATCGAAGACCGGGCGGAGGAAAAGCTCCGCGTGCTGGAAGACCTGTTCCGGCTGCACGCCGGCAGCCCGACGATCGTCTTCGCTGGCTCGAACGCCATGGCCCGCGACGTGTCGCGGCGGTTCCTCATTCCTTGCCTGTTGAGCCATTGCGGCAAACGCGAGCGGCTCGAAGTGCTGAGCGGCCTGGAATCGGCGACCTATCCGGCCCTGGTCGCCAACCAGGTGCTCGACGAGGGGGTCGATCTACCGGCCTGCAAAGTGGCCATCGTTATCGGCGGCATGGCATCGACCAAGCAGGCCAAGCAGAGGCTGGGGCGGATTCTACGCAAGAGCGGCAACGCGCGCGCCACGCTCTATGAAGTCGTCTGCGCCGACACGAACGAGGAGCGCCGCTCGCGGCAGCGAAGGAGCAACGATGCTTACCAGGGAACTCGCCATCGCCGACTTTGAGTCGGGGCGGGTCTTGCCCGACCGCCTCACCCGCCGCCAGCACGCGCGCTACGAGGATTACGCCGGGAGGATGCTGATGGTCTACCAGAACGGCTTGGGCCGGACACGACGCGACTTGCACCGCTCGGTCCATGCCGTGTTCGCCGACGAGCCCGATTGCCCGCTCCGGCGGATCGACGCTTTCTGCAAACTGCTCGACGAGGCGGGCCACTTCAATCGCGACAAGCGCGGCCAGGCCGCCGAGCTTCGCCGCCAGGTGTTCCACCAGGCCGCCGAGTGGCACCCACTGGTAACGCGGGCCGACCACCTCTTCGAGCACGACGAGGCCGAGGTCAAAGCGACGATCGCCGAGCGGCTTGGCGCTACGTGGGACGAGATCGACGGCCGGCTGTTTTCGGACGTAATCGAGTTCCATCGTCTCGAGCAATTCACGGGCTATGCCGACGGCGGCGCGCTGTTGGCCCGCTACAACGTAGCCCAGGCACAGGCGGCGCTCTTCGACGCCGTACAGATGACAATTTGGTGCCAAGACGATTTCAAGACGATCCTGCGGTACGCCAAGCTGGCAAGGCTGATGCACACGATTCGCCGCGAGGGAGATGGTCGTTACGTACTTCGCTTCGACGGACCGGCCTCGGTGCTACGTGAGACACGGCGCTACGGCGCGCGAATGGCCCGTTTCCTGCCGGCCCTGCTTGCGTGCCGTGGCTGGCGGTTGAGCGCGCTGGTCCGATCGCGCGGTGGCTGGCAAAACCGGCTCGAGCTGTCGCCCGCCGACGGCCTGTCCAGCCACCTGCCGGCGCCCGACGAGTTCGACTCAGATGTCGAGCGAGCGTTCGCCGAGAAATGGGGCACGGATTCGCGCGAGGGGTGGATACTTTCGCACGAGGCGGAAATCTTGCATCGCGGGCAGCAGGTGTTCGTGCCTGACTTCGTTTTCCGGCACGACGACGGCCGCCGCGCGCTGATGGAGATCATCGATTACTGGACACCCGAGTATCTGGAGGCGAAGAAGCAGACGCTGGCGCTGTTCGCCGGCGAGCCTATTTTATTGGCAGTCGCCGAGACGGTTGGACAAGAAACGGCGGCCTGGCCGCCGGGGGCCATTCGATTCAAGACGACGCTGCGGATCAAGGACGTGCTGGCGCGACTGGATAAGGAGCTGAGTGGCGGCGAATGAACGCCCTTCGGTGTACAATTCGGGGAACGTTCGGTTAAACTCATCCTGGCGATCACAAACTCCAAATCACTTGTCATTCATCGACGAGGTACCCCGGTGCAAACGATCCTGCGCGGAATTCTGGCTTTGGGCTTGACACATTCGCTGGTTATGGGCGTACGTGCCGACGACCGCGCCGACGCGATGTCGCTCATCAATCAAGCGCTCGAGGCGGCCGGTGGCGCCGATAAACTGGCCAAGGCGAAGGGCCAGATCTGGAGGGAAGAGGGGACGTATTATGGCATGGGGGATGGGGTCCCTTTCACCAGCTCGTGCGCCGTTCAATTCCCCAATCGGTTCAAGATGGAAATTGAAGGCTTCTTCCTGATCGTCCTCGACGGTGAGATGGGCTGGATGAAGGCCAACGGCGAGACCAGCGAATTGAAGGGCGAGGAACTCAAAGAACACCTCGAGTCGCAGTATTCCGGTTGGGTCGCGTCGTTGGTACCCCTCGCGGACAAGGCGTTCCAGCTCAAGCCCTTGGGGGAGTCGAAAGTCGACGATCAGCTTGTCAAGGGTGTGCTCGTTTCACGCGATGGTCATCGCGATGTGAAACTCTATTTCGGCGACAAGTCGGGCCTGTTGGTCAAAAGCGAGTTCGAAGTTCTGGAGACGGAGCAGGGAGGTAAGAAAGTCTCGCAAGAGGTGTTCTACGACGACCATCAGGAAGTCGACGGCCTTCGGTTGCCGAGGAAGATCACCATCAAACACGACGGCAAAAAGTTCGTCGAAGCCAAGGTCAGCGAATTGAAAACCGCCGAGATGCTCGACGACGAGATATTTGCTAAACCATAAAGCGGCGCGGCTGGCGGCGAACGGGCCAAAGAAACAGCCCGCCGCCGACCCAGCCAGCGGCCTTCTGATCATAACTCATCGTTGGCCGCGGGGCGGCCGCAGTCTTGCGCATGTGCCGCACGGGCACCGGGAGGAACTACCGTCACGTTTTGCAGACGACCGGACTCGCAGCCACCGCCGGGCGCTCGCCGCTCTGGTATTTGACGAGTATCGAGTGCAACTGCTGGTCGTTCAACTTCCCGACTTTCGAGACAAGCTTCACCGAGGCGCTCTTGTCGATGATCACGGTGGTTGGAAAGGTCTTGGCGCGGAAGGCTTCGGCCACTCTGCGGCCGTAGGCCGTCGTCACATCGACATGGCAGAGCGTGTACTTTTCGAGCAAGGCACGATCATCAACCTGACGGTTTTGGCTCACGGACTGGATGTGTGCGAGCCGTCGCGCGCGAGTATCAAGCACCACCAACAGCGGTCGCTCGAATTGCTTGGTCGAACGCAACGCAACACCATAGTCGTCTTGCCAATTGGCATCGGCAACGGGTGCTAACGCGAATACGACACCGGCAACCCAATTCAGCATGGAAATCATCGTTCGACTCCTTTTTCGTCTAACCTGTGGTCAGCCGGCGGCACGAACCTGGCCCCGGGGATGGAACCGCCCGAGTAAGGTGCCGTGCGACGTTGCACGCCTCCTGGCAACTTGCACGAGTACAAAGTACGAGGAGAAAGCCGCGGCTTTCGTGGGTCCCCAATCCGTGGGCGGCAAAGGCCCTGGGCACCCGGTGGGTAACGTAACTGCGTCGCATTGTAGGTGCGGCGATCGCTAGAGCACAAGGGGCCGCCTTGACTTCCGCGGTGAAACTGGTATGATCGCAGCCGGAAGTGGGACGAAGACGGCGGATTTCCGTCGTTCTCAATTGCCCCTCGTCGAGCGGCGACTTTTCCGCGGCCATACTGCTGCGGGAAATTTCTGTTTTACGGCCGCAATGGTTCTGCTTGACCTTTGGTGTGCTCGCCAGGGTCGTTTCGCGCGCGGGTTCTCCGACCCATGACCATCGGCCGGTCAAACCCGCACCCTCGCGGCTCCATGAGAGCACGAATCATTTTCAAGGACTTTAGCGAAGGGATTGGCGAACATGCCGCAAGGAACAATCAAGAAGTTGGTTGCGGAGCGGGGTTTTGGATTTCTCGAAGGCGAACGCGGGGAACTGTTCTTTCATCATTCGGCCGTTGAGGGCACCGCTTTCGAGCAACTTGAAGTCGGCCAGTCGGTCGAATACCAGGTGGAGGCCGGGCAGGGCGGTAAAGGGCCGCGCGCGGGCAAGGTAAAGCTGGTATAGTCCCCGGGGCTCAGGTGAGGAACTCGAATGTCCACCGACAACGACGGTCGTCTGCAGACAGACGCTGAACTCAAGGCCAGCAAGAAGGCGGCCAAGAAAGCCGAAAAGAAAACGGCTCGTGACAAGGCCAGCCGGCAGCGCGAAATGGGCGCTCGCCGGCGTCGATGACCTTATATCGCACGCGATGACACGAAGTTCTCGGAGGGGGGATTTACCTTCGACGAGGCCGCGTTGCCCATGAACCAAGTCCATTGCCGTCGCTGCTGGCAGCCGATGTCGTCCGTGGCACGTCGCTGCCCGCGCTGCGGAGACGTCGATAAATTCCGCGCGCGCCGGGGCATCGCGAAGCTGTTGGTGTTTCTCGTCGTCACCTCGATGGCGCTCCTTGGGCTTTATTTGTGGATTCGCTGAACGTGCCCAAAAAGCCGTCTGCGGTTGCCCGGTTCATAGGCATAGGCACATCCCGCGCTGGCGTTCGGCACGGGGGCAGGGGCACAGTGTCGTCCTCTAATTGCCGGCCAATTTCGCCCACTCTCGTGATTGCGGCGCGCAATTTGCATATGAAAGGTCTTTGGGGTAGTCACGCCCCGCGCGTGAGGCGGCACGCTCTCGTTTCACCAAGGAAAGGAGCGAGCCTTGAAAAATGGCTTCTTGATCGACATGGATGGCGTGATCTATCGGGGCAATTCGTTGGTTCCCGGCGCGGATACGTTCGTCAACCAATTGCGCGAATTGGGAATCCCCTTTCAGTTCCTTACAAACAACAGCCAACGCACGCGCCGCGACGTTGCGGCCAAGCTCAAGCGAATGGGCATCCACGCGCAGGAAAGCGATATCTTCACCTGCGCCATGGCCACGGCGCGGTTTCTCGCGCAACAAAAACCCTGCGGCACGGCGTACGTGATCGGCGAGGGCGGACTGCTGCACGCCCTGCATCGCAACGGATATACGGTCGTCGAATCGGAGCCTGACTACGTGGTCGTCGGCGAGGGCCGAGCGTTCACGATGGAGATGGTCGAGGCCGCCACGCGAATGATCCTGGCCGGGGCGAAGCTCGTGGCGACCAACCTCGACCCGAGCTGCCCCACACAGCACGGCACGCGGCCGGGCTGCGGGGCCATTGTGGCGATGCTCGAAGCGGCCACCGGCCGCAAGGCGTTCAGTGTCGGCAAGCCAAGCCCCGTGATGATGCGCGCCGCTCGAAAGGAGCTCGGACTGAGCACTGAGGAAACGACGATGATCGGCGACACGATGGAGACCGACATCCTGGGTGGGGTGCAGCTCGGTTACCAGACAGTGTTGGTACTCTCAGGCGGTACGCGCCTTGAAGACCTGCAGCAATTCGCCTATCGGCCCGACGTCGTCGTCGATTCAGTGGCCGAATTGTGCGATTCCGAACTGCTGTCGCCTCCGGAAGTCGCAGCGTGAAAGCCGAGGCAGACTCGCAAGTTCTACATCAAGCCGATCGCGTCAGATCTGATAATTCGCGTCTTGTCCGAGCTCCTCGCTCGGCTCGGCGCGCATCCGAAGCTTGGGCTTCTCCAAGACGACGGTGGTGCGGGGCTCGATGCTGCGAGTCAGCCACACGCTCGAGCCGATCACGCTGTCGTGTCCGATCAACGTGCCTCCGCCAAGCACGGTGGCGTTGGCGTAAATGATCACGCGGTCTTCGATCGTCGGGTGGCGTTTCGTTCCACGGACCAGGTTTCCCTCGTTATCGGTGGCAAAGCTCAGCGCGCCGAGCGTCACACCCTGGTAAAGCTTGACGTGCTCTCCGATCTCGCACGTTTCGCCGATCACGACGCCGGTGCCGTGGTCGATGAAAAAGTGCCTTCCAATCGTCGCCCCCGGATGGATGTCGATCCCGGTCTTGCCATGAGCCCATTCCGTCATCATGCGTGGAATCAGCGGCACCTCGAGCCGCCACAAGATGTGCGCCAGGCGATAGACGGTGATGGCTTCGAGGCCGGGGTAGCAAAAGATCACCTCGTCGGGGCTTTTCACCGCCGGGTCGCCATCGCAAGCCGCCCGCACGTCGAGTGCCAATACGCGCCGTAAATCGGGAAGCTGCTCAAGGAATTGGATCGCCTTGGCCTGGCCCAGGGCCTCGTAATCGGAATCAATGTCACACGGCGAAAGGTCGCTCGCCTCGTGCCTTAGCGCCCGGCCGATCTGGGCTGTTAGTTTGTCGTGCAGACCGTCGATCAGGTCGCCCACATGGTACGTTACGTTTCCCAGGTGTAATCCTTCGCGGCGACGATAGCCCGGATACAAGATCTCCTTGAGGTCCTCGACGATGCCAATGACCACCTCATAGTTCGGCAATGGCGAATGCCCGAGATAGTTGATCGTGCCGACCTCGGAATAGGTTTCGACGATCCGGCTGGTCAATTCGGGCAACTGTTCTTTCAAGCGAAGGTCGGAAGCCATTGGTCTCATTCTTTCCTGTGGGCGGGCTTGATCCCTTCGGCTCGGCATGCCGGGAGGGTGTCCGAAAAAAAACGCAAAGCAAACCGGGAACGACGGAAAGAAGGGGCTGAACGCGGAATGAAGGTTTCCGGTCAGCCCAGACGACAAGAGCAGCGCGGGGTGAATGCGGCGAAGTCGCAAGAGAGCATTCGTGAAATCGACATGGTGGAGTCCACCGAAACTGCCCGAAGGATAATGGGCACCTTGCCCGCCCTTGCATGGTAGGTGCCAAAGCCGGCAAAATCAAGCCGCCTGGAAGACTGTTCGGTTGCCGCCACGGGCAGAGTTTAAGAACGGGTCGAAAAAAGCAAGCGACCGTCGCTTACATGGGATTTTTCTTGCCAGGCCCGGGCCGATCCTGTATTCTTAAGTCCAGTGCTGATATACTGATCGCGAGCGTCCCCCCCCACAGACGGCCCTGGCCACATGTTTGATTGGGTGTCCAAATCCGGCAACAATTGGTTCGCCGCGGTGCTTTGCGTACTTGCGGCTGGCGGAGCATTAACGCCGTCAGCCTTGGTTGCCAGTTGCGGCGACTACGTGGTCCTCGGCGCAAGCCATGGGCGGTACAGCCGCTTTCACCAGCCAGCTTTGTCGGAGGGTGTGGTGCTGGCCGATCTCGGGAAGTCCTCGGAAGTCGAGATGCTTGAGGAAGGCGGACCAGGCCAAAGCCCGGTGCCCTGCTCTGACCCGGAGTGTACGCGCCAACGTGGCCCGCTTCCCGCCGCGCCGGCTGGCGCCCAAGAAGTCACTCACGAGTGGTGCATAAATTGCGTGCTGGCGTGTATCGTCCCGCGGCAAGTTTCCGTCACCTATCAAGACGTCGTGGCTGCCCGCCTCGTCCGGAGAGCCAGCCATATCTTTCATCCCCCAAAATTCACATGGGGTTGGCTCGCGGCGTGATCGCCCTGGTGTCCGCTTGTCGTTGCCAAGTTATTAGGTAGCGGCTCGTTTTGGCAGCGGAGGGACTGGCCCCGAATCGATGTTGGACTCGAATGGCCCTTGCAGCACCGACGCGCCCGCGCGTCCCAACAAGCCCTATCGTTTCCGCTCGTGCTTGATCCATTCGTTAATGTTTTCGTGGGCGTACCCAGGTGCACCTCCAAAGTCCTTTGGTTTCCTTATTTCCCCATTTTTGTTGAGGATTAAATCGTCATGACTCTTCGCCGTCGTTCTGGGTTTACCCTGATCGAACTGCTGGTGGTGATCGCCATCATCGGCATCTTGATTGCCCTGCTGTTGCCGGCCGTGCAGGCCGCGCGCGAATCGGGGCGTCGTACGCAGTGCACCAACAATCTGAAGCAGATCGGCATCGCATTGCAAAACTACCACGATATCTATAAGAAGTTTCCCTTTGGCAAGGGGGCCAGCTATGGGGCGACCGTTCCTGGAGCGCCGGTGTATGCGCGTTGGTCGGCTCATGCCATGCTGCTGCCAGAATTGGAACAGAAACCCTTGTACGACAGCATCAACTTCAGTTTCCCGCCCGAAACGCCCGGCATGGGGGGCGCGGTTCCTTTCATGCTCCCCTATTCCAGTCCCGTAAATTCAGTGCCGAGCCGTACCCAAGTGCCAGGCTTCCTTTGCCCCTCGGACGGCTTTTACGATCCCGGAGGCTGGCCCGGCCAGAACAATTACGTCGGCAACCAGGGAACCTGGCTTTGCGACCGCGGCGACGTAATTACCGCGAATGCCACCGTCTCGCCCTCGGAACTAAGCCACGGAGTGTTCTATTACCTGAGCCGCATCAATATCGCCAGCATCCGCGACGGTACAAGCACAACAGCCGTATTTAGCGAACGAGTCAAGGGAACGGGCGCCCCCGATCCGAAAGGCGATATGTTCCTGCTCGCGTTCGGCAACGCCAGCACGATGGCCCAGTTGTACCAGTCGTGTATCACTCTCAACCCAGCCACGTCGCCCGCAATCACCAATCGTTGGGGATGGAGTTGGGTGATGGGCGAGAACTGTTGCACGGCGTATAACCATGTTTCCACGCCAAATACGAACTCATGTGCCGCCACGGGGTTTCCGCTGGGCGACATGACGAACATGCCGATGCAGGTCACCGCCTCGAGTTATCACCCGGCCGGTGTGAATGTCTGTATGGGCGATGGCTCGGTGCGCTTCGTCAACGACCAGATCAACCAGTTCACCTGGTACGCTTTGGGATCTCGCGACCTCAAGGAAGCGGTTACGGATTTTTGATCAGGATGCACCCAACGTCCGTCGTCTTGTGCGCGAGAGGTGCCTGTTGATCATCGTCACGAAACGAAGGAATGTGGTGCGCCTCGTGGCGCACGCGCTGCTGGCGCTTTGCGCCATCGGTTGCGGTCGACGCGCGGGTAACGAGCGTTTCGTGCCGTCAGAAGCGACGGCACGTAGGGCGCTCGGTGCCGTATTGGAGGCATGGAAAGCAGGAGAGCCCGCCGATCGAACGATTCGACTTGCGGACCCGACGTTGAACCTGGAAGTCGCCGACACCGCACGGCGACCGGGCCAACGGTTGGTCGAGTACGAGATCCTGGGCGAGGTTTCGGCCGAGGGCCCGCGCTGTCTCGTCGTGCGATTGAGACTCGAAGCGCCACGCGAAGAAATTGAAGTGCTTTATTATCTGGTGGGCATTGATCCTCTATTCGTCTTTCGGCAGGAAGATTACGAATTGCTTACGCATTGGGAAATGGCAATGCCGGACGAAGTGCCCACGGGCCTGGCTGAAGACCGGCAACAATGACGCCGACGACAAATGATAATGAAATTCCATCCCGGCCTGCGCCCACGAACCGGGGCTCCGGATCGCTGGCCTGGGGCCTGCGAATCGTCGTCGTCCGACTGCGGTTCTTGATCGTGCTCTTGGTGGCCCTTGGCATCATCAGCCAGTGGAACTCGCTGACGAACCGTTGGGACTGGTTAGTTAACTCCGTCATGGGTCCGGGGCCCGAAGGGGCCGGCAACACGATCTCGTCTGACACCGAGTACTTTTGTCCGATGGATCCGGGCGTGGTCTCCGATTGGCCGACCAAATGCTCGATCTGCAACATGGCTCTTGTCCGCCGCCGCAAGGGCGAGGCAGTGCAATTGCCCGACGGTATCGTGGCCCGTATGCAGCTCTCGCCCTACCGCATTCAGTTGGCCGGCATCCGCACGTCGCCCTTGGGCTACCGGCCGCTGGCGCGGGAAATCGTCACCGAGGGCGTGGTCGAGCGGCGCGCCACCGCGGATCAGCCCGCCGTTTTGGTTGTGGAAGTGGAAATCCACGAGCGCGAAATCCCTTTCGTTTCGTTGGGCCAGGCGGCGGAGCTCACCAGCGAGGCTTTTGCCGGGCGCGAACCCTGGAAAGGTGTTGTCGATTCGGTGAAGCCGGAGGTTTCGCCCGTGCGCCACACGACGGTCGCGTATGTCGTGGTAGAAGCTGCAAACGACGAGCTATGGCCTGGCATGCGCGTGCGAGCGAGGCTGCAATCAGCGATTGCGGAGATCGAGCCGTTTAGCTCACAGCCGTCCGATCCGCCGCCCGTGAGCTCCGCCGATCCGCGGCGAGTGTTCATCTGTCCCGATCATCCGCAGGTCCTGGAACTGAAGGCCGGCCGCTGCCCACACGACAAGAACGTGCTGGAACAGATCTCGCTGGCCGACCATCAGCGAATCGGCTGGTGGTGCCCGATGCACCCCTCCGTGACGGCCGGGGAGACGGGCCACGAGTGCGACGAATGCGGTGGAATGAAGTTGCTGGCACGGGTTGTCAACTACCGGCCTCGCGGCGAGGTGCTCGCCGTGCCGGAAACAGCTTTGATCGATACCGGCGAACGAAAGCTGGTCTACGTCGAGAGCATGCCAGGCATGTTCGACGGCGTCGAGGTGGAAGTCGGGGCACGTTGCGGCGAGTTTTTTCCTGTGATCCGTGGGCTTGAGGCCGGCCAACGGGTGGCTACCAATGGCGCATTTCTGATCGACGCCGAGACGCGGCTCAACCCGAGCCTGGCCGCGGCCTATTTCGGCGCTGCGCGCGGGTCGATCTCCGGCAGTGGGCCGGCGGATACCAGCGGACCAGCGCCGCCAACGGACGATGCCGCGGAAGAAATTCGCGAGGCGCTGGCCGAACTCTCGCCGGTCGACCGCGCTGCGGCGCTGCGGCAAAAAATCTGCCCGGTCACCGGCCTAGCGCTCGGCTCGATGGGCCCACCCCCGCGCGTTGTCGTGAACGGAAAGACCGTTTTCATCTGCTGCGAGGGCTGTGCCGCCGCGCTGAAAGAAAACCCAACCAAGTACCTGAAGCAATGATCGAGCGCACCATCGAGTTCTCGATCCGAAACAGGTCGTTGGTGATCGCGGCTGGAATGGCGCTTGCCGTATGGGGCGCATACGCCGTCCATCACACGCCGATGGATGCGATCCCCAACCTGTCGGAAAACCAGGTGATCGTGTTCACCGATTGGATGGGCCACAGCCCACGCGAAATCGAGGACCAGATCACGTATCCGCTTTCAATCAACCTGCAAGGGCTTGCCGGGGTGAAGGTGGTCCGCTCGTCAAGCGACTTCAACTTCTCGATGATCAACGTGATCCTCGACGACTCGGTCGATTTCTACTTTGCGCGCCAACAGGTGAGCGAGCGGCTGACGAGGGTATCTGGCTTTCTGCCGCCGGGCGTAACGCCCTACCTCGGACCCGACGGAGTGGCGACGGGACAGATTTTCTGGTACACGGTCGAGGGCAAGGGACTCGATCTGGGCCGCCTGCGGGCCATTCAGGACTGGTACGTGCGCCATCAGCTTGCCAGCGTGCCCGGTGTGGCCGAGGTGGCTAGCGTCGGCGGTCACGCAATCGAGTACCAGCTCGACATCGATCCGCGCCGCTTGGCGGCTCACGGCCTGACGGCCGGCGCGGTGGTCGAGGCCGTCGCCCGCGCCAACGCCGCCGTTGGCGGACATGTCGTCGAGAAATCCAACGCCGAATATATCGTTCGCGGCGTCGGTTGGCTGGGTGCCTCCGCCGACGGCGACGACATTTCGAAACGCTCGAATCGCATCGTACGCGACCTGGAGCAGATCATCCTGACTGCGCAAGGAGGCGAGGCGATTCCTCTGGCCGACGTCGCCCACGTTTCGCTCGGGGCGCAGTTCCGCCGAGGCGTGCTGGAGCACGACGGGAACGAAGTGACGGGCGGTGTGGTGCTAATGCGGCACGGCGAGAATCCATTGGAAGTCACTCGCCGACTGCGCGAGAAAATCCACGAGCTTTCGGCGGGGCTGCCGCCGGGCGTGCGAATCGTGCCGGTTTACGACCGTACTCCTCTGATCACCAGTGCCGTGGCCACGGTCACGGGGACCCTTGTCGAAGCAATCGTTACGGCGACCGTTTGCGTGGTGCTGGTACTGTTGCACTTTCGTGCCTCCCTGGTAATCGCGGTAACGCTCCCCTTAGCCACGCTGTCGTCATTCGTGGCCATGTGGACTCTCAGACACTTGGGCATCGCCGACGTGCAGACGAATATCATGTCGTTGGCCGGCATCGCCGTTTCGATTGGCGTTTTGGTCGATTCGTCGATCGTGATGACCGAGAACGCACTCCACACGCTGCACGGTCACTTCGGCGACCAACCGGTGCGGGGTGACGTTCGGTCGTTGATTCTACCGGCCTGCCGTACGGTGGGCAGGCCGATTTTCTTTTCGGTGTTGATCATGCTGATCTCGTTCTTGCCGGTGTTCGCGCTGGGTGGCATCGAAGGCAAGATGTTCCGGCCGCTGGCGTTTACCAAGTCGTTTGCGCTTGTGGCCGTGGCTGTACTGGCGATCACGCTTGTGCCCGCACTATGTACACTTTTCATCCGCGGCCGGCTCCGCGGCGAACGCGACAGTTGGTTGGTCCGCGGTGTCATCGACGTATACCGTCCTGTGCTCGATTATCTGCTCGAACGGCCTGCTCCTTTGGTCTGGTTCCTGGGTGTCACGTGGGTCGTGGGGTTGGCCCCTTTGGGGTGGCGATGGATATTTCTCGCCGGCCTGGGAGCGGCCTTGGTTGCCGCCGGCTCATTGACCCGTACCTGGCTCGGCTGCTGCGCCGTGATCGTCAGCCTTGTGCTCGTGGGTTTGATCGCCGACCGCCATATAAAACCCTTGGTTTGGCAATCGTCCACGCCATTGGACGAGGGCATGGTGATGGACATGCCGATCACCGTGCCGCGAGCCTCGATCACCCAGTCTGCCGACGACTTGAAGGCCCGCGACATGGTTTTGTGCCGCTTTCCGGAGGTCGACATGGTCGTCGGCAAGGCGGGCCGGGCGGAAACTCCGACCGATCCGGCTCCGTTGGACATGATCGAGACCATGGTCAACTTTCGCCCCCACGAGCTCTGGCCCAAGCGCAAACTAAGGCTGCGCGATGCCCAACGTCAGACCGCGGCGATTCTCGCGACCCTGGTCGAGGACGGCGTTGTCGAACCGCCTGCGAACGCTGCGACCGGCGCGGAATTGGTGCACGAGGTGGTGGCTGAGTCGCTGCCTCGGTTCGACGGCATCATGCGGGAAGTCGCCTATCAGCGTAACGCCGACCTTGAGGGCGATCTGCCCAATCGGTTGACCGAGTTCACGGTTCAGCGCATGGTGCGCATGCTCCAGCGTCAAGGCGTCTTGCGGCGCGAACCCAGCTCCGGGGAGCTCGCCCTTTGCATGCGGGCGGCATTCGCGCACGCCAATCACCATCTGGCGATGTCGCCCGCCCTTGAAGACGTCGAGCGGCTGGCCCGGCATGCGAGCCACGAATTGATGAAGCTCGAATTCATCGCCACTGGCGGCGACCCGTTCGAAATTCAGGACGGCTGGTTCGAGCAGTCTCTCGGTTTCGTTGCCGCACTTTTGGGTCGCCCGCCGGCCACATTTTTCACTCGGCTCCATGCAGACGTCGTCGCCGAGCATCGCGTGTTGTGGCGAAAGCACATAGGCAAACTAAACACTGAGCTGATCGAACGTGGCTGTGATGCGTTCACGCGCGTGACGATTGAGGAGCTGATTGCGCGAATGACCGCTTGCGATCCGCAAACGACGGAGTACCTGGCCGGCATTCGCCGCCTGCGTGCCCAGCCGCCCAAGAAACGGCACTCGGCCCACGTCCACACCCATCGGCGCACGGCGCTAGTGCCCACAATTGCCGTACAACCTCGGATCAAAGCGCTGCAAGAGCGGTTGGCCGGCGAGTTCCGACGCTGGGCGCTGCTGGTGCCGAGCGAGACGGTTGAATTGGCCGGTTTCGAAGGGGAGCTCGACCGAGCCTTGAAAATGCCCGGCTGGACAAACGTCTGGACGATGCCGATCCAGAATCGTGTCGACATGCTGGCTACCGGCGTGAACACGGCGGTGGGCGTGCGCGTCCTGGGGCGCGACCTCGACGACGTGGTGCGCGCATCGGAAGAAATTGCCGCCGTCGTTAAGCAGGTCGCGGGCGCTGCCGACGTGGTGGCCGATCCGATCCGTGGCAAGGGCTATCTGGAAATCCGGGTCGATCGCGAGCGTTGTTGGCTCGCCGGAGTCAGCGTGGGAGATGTCAATGACGTGATCGAAACCGCTCTCGGTGGCCGGCTGGCCACCAGCACCGTCGAGGGTCGAGAGCGTCACCCAGTGCGGGTGCGCTACGCGCGCAACTGGCGCGAGGACGAGGAGTCGGTGAAGGAGCTTCCGGTGCCCGTGAGCGGGATGCGAGAAGTGAGGAGCGAGGGGCAGGAAACCGAGGACGCTCAACGCTTTGCCCTCCGCGCTTCGCGCTCTTACGTCAGGCTCGCCGACGTCGCCTCGGTCCGGATCGCCGAGGGTCCGGCGACGATCAAGAGCGAGAACGGCCTGCTGCGGAATTACGTGCGGCTCAACGTGCGCGGGCGAGGCACGCTCGAATTCGTCGACGCGGCAAGGCGTGCCGTGACCGAACAGATTACGCTGCCGGAGGGCGTATACCTCGAATGGACCGGCCAATTCGAGCACGATGCGCGCGCGGCACGCACGCTGCTCGTCGTCTTTCCGCTGGTTCTGGGTTTGATATTTCTGATCTTGTATTGGACCTACCACGACCTCGCCGACGCGTTCTTGATGATGCTCGCAGTGCCCGGCGCGCTGGCCGGCGGCGTGTTCTTCCAATGGCTGTTGGGCTACAATTTCACCGTTACCGTGTTGGTCGGCTACATCGCCTGCTTCGGCATGGCGACGGCGACCGGTATCATCATGCTTGTCTACCTCCGCGAAGCGGTGGCCAAGGCGGGTGGTCTGGAACAAATGACGCCGGCGCGATTGCGACAGGCGGTACTCGACGGCGCCGTGCACCGCTTGCGTCCCAAGCTATTGACCGAGGCGACGACAATCCTTGGCCTGGCGCCGATGCTCTGGGCCACGGGAACGGGTTCCGAAGTGATCCGGCCGATGGCTGCGCCCGTTTTGGGAGGCATTCTGGTTGCGGACGAAGTGATCGATCTGTTGTTGCCCGTACTTTTTTACTGGGTCCGGCGGTCGAGACTGACCCCGCACCATTCATCACTCGATTCCTAGGAGTTATTCCATGCTTCGCGTTCAGGTTTGGAGTTGTCTCTGGTTGGCGGGTTTTATGGCGGCTGGTTGCTCGAAAAAGGGTGACGTGAAGGATTTCATTCCCGATGATGATATCGCACGCAAGGCGCTCACTACGGTGCTTGACGCCTGGAAGAGCGGCAAGCCGTTCCCTCAAACCGACGCCACGGCACCGAAGATCGACGTGCTCGAATCCGATTGGCAGGCTGGGAAAAAGCTCACCGCGTACGAGATCATCGGTACGACCACCGGCGAAGACCAGAACAAGCGATTCACGGTGAAGATCACGCTGGACGGTGTCTCTGCGCCGAAGGATACGGTTTACGTCATCCTCGGCAAGGATCCGCTCTGGGTTTTCAATGAGGTTGACTACAAGGCGACGAGCGGCTTGTGACGTAGGCTTCGCAGACTTCCCAGGTCTACAGTGCGACCTCAAATCGCTCTAGGTCGCTGGCGTCAATTCGGGTAAGTTTTGCAAAGTTTACAACGTCGTCGATGGGTGTGGCGGTGGCTGGTGTGGCAACGCCGGCGCGTCGAAAAGCCTGACTGCGACAGAGTTTGGATCGTTCGTACGGTACGCGGCAATTGAAAAGGCGCCGACTTGGCCCATCGTTTGCTCCGTCGCGGCGAGCATCTGTCCCGCAAAGGATTGCTGGAGAAAGAGCATGGAAGCTCGTATTGCTCGCGCTGCCTTCCTGGCAGCCGCCGTGTTGTCGTTGGCCGCCGGTCATCGTACGCCGAATTTCGTGGTGCAGGCGGCCAGCTCCCAAGTGGCCGAACAGGTAGGTGACGCCGCCGAACAGCTCCGCCGCGACCTGGCTGTCGAGTGGTTGGGCCACACAATGCCCAATTGGACAAACCCTTGCCCGATTGAGGTCAAGGTGGGTTCGAACCTCGGCGCCGGCGGCGCGACGACCTTCATGTTCGACCGTGGCGAGGTCTTCGGTTGGCAAATGAGCATCCAGGGTTCGCTCGAGCGGGTGCTCGATTCGGTATTGCCGCACGAGGTGACGCACACCGTGTTCGCCAGCCATTTCCGCCGACCATTGCCGCGCTGGGCCGACGAGGGTGCTTGCAGCACGGTTGAGCACGACAGCGAGCGCCGGAAGCAACAAAACGCGCTGGTCCATTACTTGAAAAACCGTCAGGGCATTCCTTTCAGTCAGATGTTCGCGATGATGGAGTACCCTCGCGACATTCTCCCGTTGTACGCCCAGGGCCATTCGCTGGCCACGTTTCTCATCGCGCAAGGTGGTAAGCAGAAGTACCTCAAATTCGTGGGCGCGGGCCTGGGAGGCAAGGAATGGACTCGCGTAACTCGCGAGTTCTATGGCTTCGAGAACTTGGGAGCATTGCAAAACGGCTGGCTCGATTGGGTACGACATGGGAGCCGGTTGCCGCTAGCGGCCTCAGCCGTCGCCAGCAGTTTAAAGGGCGACACGGGCGAAGCCTTGGCCCGCATCGAACCGGCCCCACTCGAGCAGGCGCACGTCGGGCCGTCACCGGACGAATCATCCGAATTCGATCCATTCCGGCGCCCCGTGCCTGAAGCAACCCAAGCCGGGACCGAGAGCTTGACGCCGGCCAAGCCCCTTGTGCCGGTGCGCAAAGGGGCTGTCGCCAGATCGAAGGAACCATCCCGCGCGGCGGCTGGCACCGAGCAGACCTCCGTATACGATGGCCGCGCTCGCCGGCGTGATACACTGCGGCGGTAGGCTGCCCCAGACCGGTTGGGAATGGAGAGCGTCAAGACGACTCCCCGGCAACTTCTCTTGTCACTCGTCGCCTTCCCCGGTAAAACTCCTAGCACCCGGCGGAGCTACGAACGCGGTCAAGGAAGACCCAGACTATGACATCCTCTGACCTGCTCGCGACATTCGACAACCTGGGTCACCCTCGCGTGCTCGTTCTGGGCGACCTGATCCTCGACCGCTATACCTTCGGCAACGCCGAACGCGTCAGCCAGGAGGCCCCGGTGATTTTGCTACGGGCCGAGCAGCGCGAGGCGCGGCTGGGTGGGGCGGCCAACGTCTGCCACATGCTCCGTGGCCTTCAGGCCGAGGTCTCATGCGCGGGTGTGGTGGGCGCCGACGCCGACGGCGAGCTGGTCCGTAAACTGCTGTCCGACGCGGGCGTGGACCACGTCGCGCTCGTGGTGGATTCAACGCGACCCACGACGGTCAAGGAACGATTCATCGGCCGTGCCCAGGGGCGGCATCCGCATCAGATGCTTCGTGTCGATAGCGAGGTACGCGACCCAATCGTCGGCGCGCTCGAAGCGCGGATCGCCGAACGGTTGCTGGCGACCATCGCTGAATTCGATGTGGTACTGGTTTCCGATTACGACAAGGGCGTCTGCACTCCCCATCTGTTGCGAGAAGTTATCATCGCGGCGCGCGCGGCCGGTGTGCCGGTGTTGGTCGACCCGATTCGCGCCGCCGATTACTCTCGCTACCACGGCGCCACAAGTATGACGCCCAATCGCCTCGAGGCCGAGATGGCCACGGGTGTTAAAATCGTCACAACCGCCGACGCGATTCGCGCCGGCCACAAACTCTGTCTTGAACTTGGTTTGGACCTGGGTATCGTCACCCTTGATCGCGACGGAATGGCCCTGGTCCAACCCGACGGTCGCGGCGAGGTTTTCCCCACGCGTCCGCGGGCGGTATACGATATCACCGGCGCCGGCGACATGGCGCTGGCCATGATCGGAGTCGCCTTGGCGGCCGGCGTCGCGCCGCCGCAAGCCTTGCAGCTTGCCAATGTCGCTGCCGGGCTGGAAGTCGAGAAGGTTGGGGTGGCCGTCATCCCACGATCAGAGATTCGCCAGCGGCTGGTCGAAACAGAAGGCGCAGGGGTGAACGGTGGGCGTCAGCCCCCGGCTGATCCAAATGCACCGCAAGCTCCGTATGCAGCATCGGAGAACGTGCGCGGCGGGTCGGCTCCGCGCTCGAAACTCGTGACGCTCGACGAACTCGTCCACCTGGCCGCCTCGCACCGCGCCGCCGGACGCAAGCTGGTTTTCACCAATGGCTGTTTCGATCTATTACACGTCGGCCACGTCAGTTACCTGGCCGAGGCGCGCTCCCAAGGTGACGTGCTCGTGGTGGGACTTAATAGCGACGCCAGCGTCCGCCGGCTGAAGGGCCCTACCCGGCCCGTCGTCCGTCAGCAGGACCGCTCGACGATGCTCGCGTCGCTATCGGCCGTCGATTACGTCGTCGTGTTCCACGAGGACACGCCGCACGATATCCTCCGTCAACTCCGCCCTGAAGTGCTCGTCAAGGGAGGCACTTACACGCCTGCCGAAGTCGTGGGGCACGAAATCGTTGAGGCCTACGGTGGCCGGGTCGCGGTATGCGGTCTCATCGAGGGTGTCTCGACGACAAAGATCCTGGCTTCGCTGACCGGCGACAACGGCCTGCGCGGGCCGCACTTCACAGCCACGGTGGCCGCGCGCGGCCCCAAGGCGGAGGCGGCCTGACGGCGGCAAGGGGACGTCTCTCAAATGAAGATCGGCATCTTTCTTCCTAATTGGGTTGGCGATGTGGTGATGGCCACGCCGGCGCTACGCGCTTTGCGCGAACACTTCGGCTCCGGCGCGCGGCTGATTGGAATCATGCGACCCTACGTGGCCGACGTCTTGGCTGGAACCTCCTGGCTCGACGAACACGTTTTCTACGACCCGCTTTCATTCCATCAGCGCTTGGGCGGCTGGCCCTTGGTCCGGCGCTTGCGCGTCTTGCGGCTCGACACCGCGATCCTGTTGCCTAATTCGCTGCGAACGGCCTGGCTGGCCTGGGCCGGCGGTGCGCGCGAGCGAATCGGGTACATCCGAGGTGGTCGTGGACCGCTGCTCACCCGGAAGCTCGCGCCGACCAAGATCGACGGCCGGTTCGCGCCGACCTCGGCCGTCGATTATTTTCTCGAGTTGGTGTGCGCGGCAGGATGCACGCCCAACTCGCGTCGTCTCGAACTGGCCACGCTGGCCGCGGACGACCGCGCGGCCGACGGGGTGTGGGCCAAGTTTCGTTTTCGATCCGACCGCGGCGTGGTGGTGCTCAATACGGGCGGTGCGTTCGGCGCGGCCAAGCTCTGGCCCACCGGCTATTTCGCCGCGTTGGCGAGGCGGATCGCCGTGGAGGACCGATGCGGCGTGCTGGTGATTTGCGGACCGAACGAACGCGAGTTAGCCCGAGAAATCGTCAAGGGCGCGAGGCACCCGCAAGTGCAAAGTCTGGCCGACGAGCGGCTTGGAGTGGGGTTGAGTAAGGCCTGCGTCCGTCGCGCCTCCCTGATGGTCACCACCGACAGCGGCCCACGGCATTTCGCCGCCGCGTTTGACGTTCCATGCATCACGCTCTTTGGACCCACGCACGTCGGTTGGAGCGAGAACTACAATCCCCGGGCCATCCACTTACAGCTCGAGCTGGATTGCGTTCCCTGCCAAAAACGCATCTGCCCCCTCGGGCACCATCGTTGCATGCGCGACTTGTCGATCGACCAGGTGTACACGGCCGTCAAACCTCAACTCGAATTCCAGACCCATGAGCAGGCGGCCTGAGCATGTCGACCGCGAGCGGCCAGCGAACCGACATCAAAGCGCCTGCGCATGGCGATCGCGCTTGCTCAGATTCCACTCTGGGGCAGTTTTGGATCGCGTCCGATTATGCGGCGTCGCTCGAGCTGGCCGGGCTGGCCCGATTCGAAGGCATCGTTTCGACGACGCGGGGCCAGTTGCTGAGGCGGCTGGCCGACCGCGAAAACCGGCGCTTCGAGCTGCACCTTGCTCAACGCGGTACGCGCGGCATGTACCTGAAAACACACCGTATCCGCTCGTGGCGATCGTGGCTGCGGGCCAGGCTCGGTGTGGGTCCTGGACCGTCGCCTGGTAGAACCGAAGCCGAACATATTGCGCGGCTCCAAACGCTGGGAGTCGCGACGATGTCCCTCGTCGCATGGGGACAGCGCCTCGGTCTCGACGGCACGGCGGAGTCGTTCGTGCTCACAGAGGAACTGACAGGATTTACTCAACTCGACCACTTCCTGCGCCGGCGTTTCCCAGACCTGGCCGATCGGGCTGCCGTAGGCCGGAAGCCCGCGCCTCGTGATGGCGATCTGCGCCAATTGATCCGCGGCGTGGCCGACGTCGCCGCTCGATTTCACGGACTTGGGTTCAACCATCGCGATTTTTATTGCTGTCACTTTTTCATCCGCGAAACACTTCGCGGCCGTTTCGACGTCCATTTGATCGACTTGCAGCGCGTCGAAGAGCGCCGCTGGTTTCGCCGCCGATGGCTGGTTAAGGACCTGGGGCAACTGGCCTACTCGGCCCCGCGCGATCGCGTCTCCCGAGCGCAACGAATGGCGTTCATTAAGCGCTACTTGGGCGTGAGCAAGCTGCGCCGCTCCGACAAACGGCTGATCCGCGCCGTGTTGGCCAGGCAGCGAGCGCTCGAACACCGCCACGGAGCGCACCCATGAAGATCGGTCTCGTCATCGAACATCTCGACCCGCGGCGCGGAGGCGCCGAACAATGGACGCACCAATTCGCCCATTGGCTGGTGCGTGCCGGACTTGAAGTCCATATCGTGGCCGGCGGCTTCGCGCCAGGCACCGAGCGGACTGGCTTCGTACCGCACCGCCTGCCTCACTTGGCAGGACGTCTCGAATTTGCGCGTGCCGCGGAAAAATGCCTGGACGCTTTGGCGCTCGACCTGGTACACGACATGGGGCAAGGTTGGCATTGCGATCTGTTTCAGCCTCACGGCGGTTCGCGAGCCGCGGCGTTTGAGCAGAACTTGTATCTGTTGCCGCGCTGGCTTCGTCCCATCAAGCGCCGCTCGGCCCACTGGCTACCGCGCTATCGCGATTTTCGGCAGTTGACGATGGGGCAATATATCGCCGAAGATCGAATCTTCATCGCGATCTCGCGGATGGTGGCACGTGATTTCGAGCGATTCCATGGCGTCCGCCGCGAGCAGGTGAGACTGGTCTATAACGGGGTCGATATTCAGCGGTTTTCGCCCGACCAGCGATTGAACTATCGCCGAGTCGTGCGCGACGAACTAGGAGTGGCCGACAACGAATTGTTATTGTTGATCGTAGCGCACAACTTCCGTCTTAAGGGCGTGCCCGCCCTTTTGGCTGCGGTGGGCTTGTTGGCCGCGGAGGGTTGGCCCGTGCGTTTAGCGGTCGTGGGCGGCAAGCACCACTCCACGTTCGACCGCATGAGCGGCCGGCTTGGGGCGGGCAGGGTCACTCATTTCGTCGGTCCGGTTGATGACGCGGTCCCCTATTACGCCGCGGCCGACGCTTATGTGCAGCCCACCTGGTACGACCCTTGCAGCCTGGTGTTGCTCGAAGCATTGGCCAGCGGGCTGCCGGTCGTCACCAGCCGCTACAACGGGGCCGGAGAGTTGGTGATTCAAGGGCGCGAGGGCTGGATTGTGGACGACCCCGGCGATCCGCGCGAGCTGGCCAGGCGTTTACAGCCGTTATTCGACCCCGCTACGCGCCAGCGTATGTCGGCCGCCGCGCGAAGGCTGGCCGAGGCCCATTCGCTCGATCGCAATTGCCGCGAGTTGTTGGCGGTATACGACGAGGTCGTCGCCGAGCGCCAGCACCGGGCAGCGTAGCACGAGCCGCTGGCTGCCAGCGTGGCTCCTCACTATTTTGCAGCGGCGGCCGCTGGCGCGGCTGGCGGGAAACCGGGGGCGGCTTTGAAGGCGGCGACCTGGGCACCATCATCGAGGTTCCAAATCCGCACCTCGCCGTCGAAGCTGCCGGTGGCCAGCCGCTTCGTCGGCTCGTTGACGGCCAACGAATAGATCCAGTCGGTGTGACCAGCGAAGGCGCGCACCTGAGCTCGGTCAGGCGCGTTGTTCTGCCGGGCCGTTTTGTCGGCTGAGCAACTGAAGACCATCAGGCCGCGGATCAACACCTTGAACACGTTGCCGCCGAACCCGCCGATGTCGGCGATCTTGTTGCCGTCGGCGGGGTTCCAGACATGGATCAGATTGTTGCCGCCGCCCGTAAAGACCTGGGCGCCGTCGGCGGTGAACGATACACCGTAAACCGCTTCGCCGTGGCCGGGAAACGTTGCCAACGAATCGCCCGTCACGGCATCGAAAATCTTCGAGGTTTTGTCGCGGCTGGCCGATGCGAGCCTGGTACCGTCATGGTTCCAGGCGATGCCCATCACCCAGTCGGCATGGTCCTCGATTAGCTTCTCTTGAACGCCCGAGGCAACGTTATAGATGCGGATCGAACGGTCGGCCGAGCAGGCGGCAAGCCTGTCTCCAGCGGGGTTGAAAGCCACGTCGAAGGCGTTGTCGGGCATCGAACCAAGTAACTTGACCAGCGTGCCGGTGTTTGGGTCGAACAGGGCCACTTCACCGGAGATGCCGGGCGTGCCACTGGCCGCGGCCAAAAGCGTGCCTTCCTTGTTGTAAGCCAGACCAAAAGTCCGCTGGTCGACGTTGCCGATGCGGCGGACCAGTTGGCCGTTGGCCGGGTTCCAGATCGTGATCTCGTGATATCCGCCGACAGCCAGTTCCTGTCCGTCTGGGCGAAAGGCGACGGCCGTGATCGGAATCGTCTTCGTGTAAGCCGCCATCGCCGCCGGGTGTGGCACCTTGGGGACGATCGACGCCAGTGTCGCGTTTGGGTCGGGACCATCGAACTTGGCCCCTTCCTCGATCCAGCGCTTGACAAGCGCGATTTGCTCCGCTGTCAGCGGATCGGCGTCTTTAGGCATCCGCTCGTTCTTGTCCTGCGAGTTGATCAACCGCAAGAGCTCGCTTTCATCGGGCTTGGCGGGCGTGATCGACGCCGCGGCCGAGTCACCCGGCTTTATCAGCAGGGTGAAATTGAGAAGCTGATAGCCCCCTTTGGGGTCAGTCTGCCCGTGGCACGCCTGGCAGTTCTTGATCAGCACCGGGGCAACGTCCTTGACAAAGCTGACGGGGGCCGGAGCCTGGGCCTGGGCGAGCGACGTCAAGGTGAGGACAAAGATCGCCAGCGGAGCGGTAAAGAGACGCATGCAAAGCACCTGGGCTAGTGTTGAAACAAGAATTCATTAGCGTTGAGCAAGGCCCAACAAACATCTTCAAGTCCGCGGACCTGGTCGCCGCTGGCGGTGACGTGGTTCGCGGCGGCGGTCATTTCCGGCTCGCTCGGCTTGCGGCTGAAGGCCGCCAGGTAGAGCTCGGTAATCACATCCGGCGTCGTCTTACCCGCCTTGAGCATCAACTTCAAGCGATTGTTCTCATCGCGGACCTTGCCGTGAACCAGCGGCCCGTTGATCATCTGCAGCGCCTGCGACAAGTTCGACTCGCTCGAGCGCTCGCACTGGCAGGCGGTCTCGCGGGCCGGTTGTCCGAAGACCTTGAGGAAGTAATTGTCGACGTCGGGGCTGGGTAATTGCGTGGCCCGGGTGCCGGCAGGCAACCCGGCGTACTTCTCGGGCACGGCCGTCACCTGGCAGATCGCGTCGAGCAACTGCTCGGCCGACAGCAGCCGGGTGCGCGCGTGGGAGAAGTACTTGGTGTCGCTCTTGTTGAAGTCGTTCTTGCGCGAGCTCAACTGGTACGTGCGGCTGTTGAGGATCGTCCGCAAGATGTGCTTGCGGTCGAAGCCGTGGGCCACGAAGTCCTTGGCCAACGCGTCCAAGAGCGCGGCGCTCGAGGGCGGGTTCGAGTCGCGGAAGTCGTCAACCGGCTCGACGATTCCCCGGCCCAGCAAATGTCCCCAGAGCCGGTTGACCTCGACCTTGGCGAAGAACGGATTGTCGGCCTTGACCAGCCAATCGACCAGGATCTGCCGACGGTCGTCTTCGCCCGGCAGGTCGGCATCGCCCGTCAACGGCAGCCAGGGCTTCATCTGTTTGCCCGTCCGCGGCTGGGTGACTTCGCCCGCGCGTGCTACGAAAATCACTTGCTCTTCGGGCCGGGCGCTCGGCTTGCGTTGCACTCGGTTAAAGAAGGCGCCGATACCGTAGTAGTTGTCCTGCGTCCAGCGCTCGAAAGGGTGATTGTGGCACTTGGCGCACTGGATACGGATGCCGAGAAACAACTGCGAAGTCGTCTCGGTGCAATCATTCGTGTCGGTCGCCGTCCGGAAGAAGTTGGCCGCCGGGTTGTCGAACGTGCTTCCGGCGCTGGTCAACAGCTCGCGGGCGAATCGGTCGTACGGCATATTCGTGCGCAGTGCATTGACGACCCAGTGATAGAACTTGTGCACGCCCGATGGCGTGACCTTGTTGTTGCGCAGCCGCAGGAGGTCGCTCCACTTGAGCGCCCAGAAATCGGCGTACTCCGGTCGGTCGAGCAAAGAATTGACCAAGGCCGCCCGCTTTTGCGGGTCCTGGCTGGTGAGGAACGCATCGACCTCGCTGACGCTGGGCAATTCGCCGATCACGTCAAGGTAAACGCGGCGGACGAATTCCTCGTCGGTGCAAAGGTCCGAGGGAAGAATCTGCAATTGCCGTAATTTCTCGAACACGAATTTGTCGACGTAATTCTGTTCCGGGGGGTTGTTCCAGGCGAAGCCCGGTATTTCCTTGAGAAACATGATGTAGGCAGTTTCAATCTTCTCCAGGTAACGCACCAGGATCGCCGCTTCGCCGCGGTCCTGACCGACGACGAACCCGTTGGCGTCGACCGTGGCCACGGCCTCATCCGAGCTGGAGAAGGCGGCCAACTCGGTGATGTCCTTGATCGATCCATCGGAGAAATGGGCCAGCACGTGCAGTTGCTGCGTGTGGGCCGGGCGGTGCAAGATGCGCTGCCGTGGGTAGACTTCGACCTTGACGCATGTGGGAGCGTCGGGCGGGTCGATCTGGCAACCCTGGGCGACCCAGTCGCGAAGGATGCCGTAACTTGGGTCTCCCTTGCGAATCCGGCGGCCGCCGCCATGAGCGACCTCCATCAGGGGTTTCTTCAACAGCAAACTGTTTTCGGGCTCGAAGACATTCGTGCGGCGGTTGAACGATTCGCGGACGAGGGTCGTCATGTCCACGGTTGGATCGTAAGCACGCAACGACATTCGGAATCCGCCCTTGCCACTTGGCGAGCCATGGCAAGCTCCCGAATTGCAACCTTGCTTCGAGAGGGCCACGAGCGTGCCGTAGTTGAAGCTCACACGTTCCGCAACCTCCTGTCCGGCGACTTCCACCGGCACCTTCAACTCCTGGCCGGCCACGCGGCAGACGATCTCGGCCTGGCCGTTGGCCACCGGGGTGGCGATGCCGCCGGCGATTTTGACGATGCCTTCGTTCGTCGATGCGAACTCGGTGGCGCGCGTCAGATCCTGCACGCCGCCGCCGGGATAATGGCCGCTTACGACGACATGCATTCGGGCGCGGGTCGAACCCAATTTGAAATTGGCCGGATAGACCTCGATCTTCTCGGGCGTTCCAACGGCGATCGGTTCCAGCGTCGGCTCGGCCGAAGCGGCGGCCGGCTCGGCGGCGAGGGAGCTGCTTGACCACCCTAACGCGGCGATAAGCACCAGTCCGGCCGGCGCGAAATATCGGCCAAATAGCCCCGATCCGTCGCGTCGCAACCCGTTCGAAAGATGCATAGCTCCTCCCTTATGTTGAGCGTGATCGTCTAAATGAATTCCAGTGTTTTATGGATCCGTCGGGCACTCAAGGCATGGCCACTTGCAAGTTTACAGGAAGGCTCTCCACGGTAACCGCCTTTTCTTTCACCTTCGTCGTGGCCACCAGCGTAAGCGTAGTCGAGCCCACCACGGTATCGGCCGCGGCGGTGACGTCGATTTCAACTTCGTTCTGCCCTTCGGCAATCGTAACTTCAGCCGGAACAGCGATGCCGGCGGGCACGTTCTTGAATTTGACGGAAACGGCGGCGGTGACGGCGGGATTGCGCGCGATCGTGATCTTCATTTTCTGCGCGGCACCGCGGTTGACCGCCCCGGCGGGAGTGGCCGTCACCTCGAACGGTTTGACCACTCGCAGAACGCCGGCCGCCACAACCTTTTTGGGTTGATTCTGGAACACGGCCGAACCAACGACGCGGAAGGCATGGTCGCCTTCGGCCATGGCACCCGGTCCCGCCAGTTGAATCGCGACTTCGGCCTTCCCTTTTTCAATCGGAGCGACGGTGGCCGACACGCCCGGTGGCAGGCCTTCGACGGCCAACGTAATGGGGTCGTCGAACCCGTTGATTTTGGTCGCCTTGGTGGTAAAGGCTCCCGCGCCGACGACCTGGACGAATGGCACGACGGCGGGTTCGACCGCCAATTGAAAGAAGTCGGCGAACGCCGGGCCAATTCCCAGCCCGATCGAGCCGTCGAGCCCGGCCGGAGGATACGGCAATCCGTTGAGGAGCGTCCGCAGTGGAGTGAGCGTGCTTGCAACGGCGGTGAAATCGGCCTCGCCGATCTTGGCCGTGCCCACGATACTCATCGTACGGCATAGCCCTTGGTCGAAACCAGGCGGTAGCGTGATCGAAAGCTGCGTGTCGGGCTTTCCTTCGAGAATGACGTTGTTCGCTAGTTGGATACCGTCCCCCGCGCCCGCGACCGCAAGGTTGATCGGCCCGTTGTAATCGATTCGCGCGGCGGTGACCTTGAGCACCAACACGCCCCCTTTGGGCGCGTCGAACTTGTCGGCATCGACCACCAGCGTAAAGCCCGGCCGGTACGGTTCGAACTCAATCCGGTAGACGAATTCCGGTCCGCCGCGGCGCAGTAGATCCTCTGCCATCAGTCGGTAAACGCCATCTTCAGGGAAAGTGTAATTGATCACGCCGTCGTCAGTTCCCGCGTCTTCAGCTTCGACCAATAGCGCCCCATCGGCCTTGTACAACCTCAGGAATAAATCGGCGGGTGACCCCATGCTCCTGGTACGGCCGGAGATCAAATAGCGATCTCCCTTCTTCGCTTGAATTTCGAAGAAGTCGCGGTCTTTGGGGGTCTCGAATCGGCCGTTCACCGCAAATGGAAGCGTAATCGCCGTGGCGGTCTCGGGTGTGTCGTTAGGTTCGATCTCGACTTGCTCCAATGCCGACGACGCGAACAGCGTGAGGGCCGCGGACCCCTGCCCCTGCGGGTACTTGGCGCCTACGGCGAGGCGTCCGCCGGGCACGTCGGCCGGCACTAGGACGTTCAAAGGGGGCATGCCGTCGGCTTTAGGGCCAGCCACGGATAGTTTGGAAGTGGTGCCCTTCTGTCCGCTCAATGGAAAGGGCGTGTTGGCCAACGGGAAATCGCCGACGCGCAGTCGGTAGCGATGGCTGGCCCCCCCCTGGTACCGAATGTCGCGGATTTCAAGATAGTAATCGCCGGCCGCGGCGAATTGATACGCAAAGCGTCCATCGGCGCCGATGCCTCCTTCGTCGTCGCTGTAGGCCAGTTCACGACCGCCGGCGTCTAGAAGTCGAATCACCGGATCGAGTGCCGAACCGAGCCGCCGCGCGACCACTTCCACGCTGATCCGCTGGCCTGCCGTTGCCGTCAGTTTATAGAAATCATAGCTCTCCGGCTCGCAGGCCCCGTCCACAGCCACCGGCGGCGTAAGCGGTTGGGCTGTCTGTAACGTCTTGTTTGCACCGTTGTCGATGACTGTCGGTAAGTCGTCGATCATGAACAGTCTCGGGCTGGAGATACCGCCTGGGGTTGCCACGCGCAAGGCATAAATGCCAACCTGTGCTTCGGCGGGTAGCGTGACGCGGTATGAGACGTTGTCGGCCTTGGTACCATTGCCCTCGATGCCAGGCGTCAGCTCGACCTTGGCCGTGGCGGCCAAGGTCGTCCAAACACTGGCAGCGCCGGCCAGGTTGCCACCGTAGACGACGAGATCGGTGGCCTGGCCCGGCAGGGCCGCCGAGGGTTGCACAAAACTGATCACCGGCGGTTGGGCTGGCAAGTCGGAGGTGAAACAGGTGCTAGCAATCACCAAGGCTGCCGCAATCGTGCGACTCATGGGCGCTTGGTCCTTTCCCGGCGTGAGTGTGGCGTGGGCTGTCGTGTGGTCGAGGCGGGGGCCGATCGAAGGCGGGCATGCACCAGGTCGGCGAGGTTCGGCTAAGCCATCGTCTGACCTTAAACTACCGGCACGGTTTTTGTCAAACAAATCGAGTTTTTAATTATACCATCCCCCGCAATCCATCCAAACAGTTTTATGGATTATAAAGTGCCCAGGCCGGGGACCGCAAGCGTTTTCCTCCAGTCGACGAATGAAAACGCCCCTGGATCAGCGATCCAGGGGCGTTGGTGGTTAATCGTTGGCGGCTATCGGCAAGCGGTGAACCGCTTACGCCAGCACTGCGACTCGGACGGAAGTCGCACAAGGGCGACCCTTGCTCTGCCCAGCCGTGTATTCGACCTCTTGGCCTTCACGCAGTGAGTCAAACGATACTCCCTGCACCTCGGATGTGTGGAAGAACAGGTCGCCCCGATCTCCCTCGATGAACCCGAAACCTCGCTCCGAAACCAACTTCTTGATCTTACCTTGTGGCATTTCTGCACTCCTGAAGAAAAACGAACAACATGGGCGAACGAAGGACTTCGATGGAAGTAGACCTTCGGCCCGAACAACGAGAGCAGATAGCCACAAAAACGAGGCGGGCACTTTTGAGAAGGGCACATCAACGCAGAATGCGGCAGGACCGGAAGAACGACTTGCAGCCGTCCAGACCTGCACTTTGTCTCCACTCGCCACGATCCCTCGTGACAAATTCATTGTATACGTTTACCTGGAGAATGCAATGACCTCCTCAGGTTTACCAGCCCGGGCACGATCAAATTGCCTAACTCAATCGCGACAAGGCGGCCAAGGCTTCCCTGACCTTTTCAATACTGCCGACCTGGCTCACCAACTTCTTGGCTGCCACGAGGTCGTCAATCGAGATCGAATTCGTGTTGGTCGATCTTGCCGAAATACCTACCGCTGCCTTCCTCCTCCCTTTCCGTTTTCGCTTCATGCCCATCTTCGCCAGCACCTGGCTGACCTGTGTGCGCGAAACGTCGATACCTTGCTCCTTGAGCAAGGCAACGATATCTCTCGGTCGAATGGGCTTCTTCATCCCTCGCGCCGCGTCTCGAATCTGGTCGGCTTTGGTGCTGGTGGCGGCTCCATTAGTCGAGGCCGCGGCCTTCTTCGCCGCTCGCTTCTTTCTCCCAGCGGCCTTTACCTGGTACACCAGGCCGGGTGTCACGGTCACGCCCTCGGCCTTCAACCCGTCAACAATCTGAGGCACTGTGGCCCCTTTGTTGGCGCGCATGTAATTGCGAATCGATTGGCTCCGGCTTGGGCCTTCCGTTTTGGTTCGTGCCATAGTTCCCGGCGTCTCCTGAGTAGTGCCCGCATCTGAATTGAGACTATCAGCATAGGCTCATTGGCAACGAATTGCAAATGAAGCGAGCATCCGCATGTGAACTAACCATTGCGAACACATCAAGCTTCTTTGTTTCGTCCTTTTTTCGCGCAAGATCTTTGATCTTGATATCCGTCGCACTTGATGACAGGCTGAGACGGGTATTTCGGGAAGTGCGTATTGTCCTGAGCCAATCGACACAGCAAGAAACGAGTCCCTTTGCCGCTAACGACCACTCGCATGTTCTCACACGTCTCGCAAAGGCCGTTGGTCATTGAAGATCATCGTATTTCAGTTCGATCTGTGTTCTAGCCCTTCGAAAAGTCGGCAGCCGGTCGCTGTGGCTGCAGTGTTAAAGGCGAAACGCGTCGTCAACTCACGCGTGCATCATCTGCCGGCGTGCAAGGTAGTTGCCCAGAAACCCGTCGAATCGCTGGCTGGTCTCGGCCAACGCATAGTCGATCTGCCCGTCCAGACAACCCTGTCGGACCGCGGCGAGGAATTGCGATAACTCTTCCAGGTACGCCTTACGGAAGGCGCGGGGGTCGCTGGTGACCTCGCGACCGTTTTCCAGATCCTCGATTCGAGTCACGTCGTCGAAGGGAAAGTTCAGTTCGGCGGGATCGAGCGTCTGGAAGACGACCACCTCGTGTTTCTTGTGGCGAAAGTGCTTGAGCGCCGATACGAGCCCCTCGGCGTCGTCGAACAGGTCGGAGATCACCACGACCAAGGCCCGCCGCTTGATCGATTCGGCCAGCTCATGCAGCGTGTCGGCCAGGCCTGTCTCGCCTCCCGGCGAGGTTTGCTCCAGCTTCTCCATGATCACCCGCAGGTGGCCCGGACCCTGGCGCGGTGGAATGCGATCGCGGACCTTGGTGTCGAAGCTGATCAGGCCCACCGCGTCGTGCTGCATTGCCATCAAGTAGGCCAGGCTGGCTGCGAGAAACGAGCCGTATTCGAGTTTGCTCCAGGGCCCATCGGACTTGTAGCCCATCGAGGCCGATTTGTCCAAGAGCAGATAGCAGCGAAGACTTGTCTCCTCCTCATATTGCTTGACGTAGAGCTTGTCGCGGCGTCCGTAAACGCGCCAGTCGATATGCCGCGGATCGACGCCCGGTGTGTACTCGCGGTGCTCGGCGAACTCAATTGAGAAACCTCGTTGCGGACTGCGGTGCAGGCCCGCGTAAAAACCCTCCACCACCAGCCGCGCCGCGATCGAGAGGTTCTTCAGGCGGCTCAGCGCTTCAGGGTCGAGGTATTTGTACTGGGTCCCCTTCATTTATAGCTCTCTGCCTTGGGTTCCGACACGACCGTCAAGAGGTCCTTGACGATCCGATCCGGCGAAATTCCTTCGGCTTCGGCGTGGAAGTTCGTGATGATCCGGTGCCGCAGTACCAATGCGGCCACTTCGCGGACATGCGCGCACGTGACGTTGTAACCGCCATCGATGGCCGCGCGGGCCTTGGCCCCCAACACCAGGTACTGTACGGCCCGCGTGCCGGCCCCCCAGTTGACGAATTCCTTGGTGATCGGCGCCGCGGCCGGGTCGTCGGGCCGCGTGGCACGGGCAAGGTCGACGGCGTACTGCGCCACATGATCGCTCACCGGCAGCTTGCGCACGATCTGCTGTAAGTGCAGGATCTCGGGCCCGGTAAGCACCTTGGCAATTTCGACGTTGGCGTCGGAAGTGGTCGCCTTGGCGATTTGCCGCTCCTCTTCCGGCGTCGGGTAACCGATGCGGATGTCGAACATGAAGCGGTCGAGTTGCGCCTCGGGCAAGGGGTAAGTCCCTTCCTGCTCGATCGGGTTCTGCGTGGCCAGCACGAAGAAAGGCTGTGGCAGATCGTAAGTCCGGCCGCTAACGGTAACCTGCATTTCTTGCATCGCCTGCAACAGCGCCGCCTGCGTCTTGGGGGGCGTGCGGTTGATTTCGTCGGCCAGAAGAATGTTGGCGAACACCGGCCCCTTCACGAAGCGGAATTGCCGGCCGCCCGTCGAGCGATCATCCTCGACGATGTCGGTGCCGGTGATGTCGGAAGGCATCAGGTCGGGCGTGAACTGAATGCGGTTGAACTCCAGGTCGATCGCCCGCGCTATCGTGCGAACCATCAGAGTCTTGGCCAGGCCCGGCACGCCGATCATCAGACAGTGCCCGCGGGCAAAGATGGCCGTCAAAAGCTCGTCGACGATCTGCTCCTGTCCGACGATCACCTTGCCAATCTCGCTTTTGAGTTTCTGCCGGGCCGCGCCGAGCTTCTGGATGGCCGTCAGGTCGTCGCTGTTGGCGGCGACGGGCGCCAGAAGTGGGTTGGATTTCACGGCGGTCGACATCGAAGTTTCTCCTGGTTACTCGTTCCCACGCTGGAGCGCAGTTACGTCTTTGAAATCACAATTTGAACCACCGGGGGGCTCTCGCCCCCGCTCGCCTTTTCCCAGCTGCCCCTGTAACCTGCAACCTTTGTCAGCTCTGCAAGGCATACGCGACGATGTTCACCAACAATTGCCGACACGATTCGGCGTCGTAGCCGTTGCCGTAGGGGTCACTGACCTGCTTGAGCTGCGAGACGGCGTCGTTCTTGGAATACACCAAGACCAACCGGTCCTTGATCGCGATTGCTTCCAACTCGGCGGGTCTTGGCTCGCCCGTCTGGCGGTCGCGGACTTCGCTGACTTCGAACAGCGACCGCAGCAGCGGATGGTCGGCTGCGACCGGCTCCAGCGCCTGGTCGGGGAACATCCGCTTGACCATCGCCCGCACGTGTTGGTCGAATTCGTGATAACCCGAGCAATTGTTGATGAACAAAAAGCCGCCGGCCTGCAAGTGTCGGCGTAAGGCGGTCAGTTCGTCGTCGTTCAGCCGCGGTTGACGGAAGCCGGTCATATAGAGGAACGGATAGGGAGCGACCTGACCCTCCTTAGGCTCGACGTTCCGCAGATCGAACGAGACGGCCAGCGACGATTCCTCGGCCAGGTGCCGCAACCACTGGTAGGTGGCATTGGGGTCGGGGTTCCAGTCGCCGTGGTGCTTGAGCTGGGCCAGCGTGAATTGCTGCCGCGGCCGGTCGCTGGCGGCGTGGATTTCCTGCGTCACGGCCTCGGTCTCGGCCAGTTGCCGCAGGGCCGCCACGTAGCTGATGATGTTGATGCCCAACCGGATCGCGTCGCCTGGAATCAGCCGCGCGCCGTGGTCGTGCGTGTGTTCGTCCCAGCCACAGCTCATGTCGTAAGGGGTGAACAGGACGCCGGTCCGCGAGCCGACGTTGACTCCATAGATTTCGGGCGTAGCCTCGAACTCGTTTTTCACGCCGCCGGCGAAATTGCGATAGTGGACCGTGGCGTAACGGTAGAAGGCGCGGAAAATCGGGTGGTCGATTTGCAACACTTCGAAAGCCCGGTCGGGCAGGACGGCCAGCACCTCACGGCGGAACGACTCGGCAAACTCGCTCCGTCCGCAACAGGCGTCGCCCAACAAGGTACCGCCGTCAAACAGGTACTTGCGCAACGCCGCGCGCTCATCGTCCGAGAATTCGAAGGCCTCGTGTCCGCTGATGTACAAGAGCGGGATCTTCGTCTTTTGTCCGGCCTGGTGCTTGGCCACCAACTCCGCGACGTTCATCTGTTTCCATCCGTACCAGAGGCCCAGCCCTTCGCGGACGTGGCGCATCAGGTTGTCGCAATCGCCCGGATCCGTGTTCCAGTCCTGCGTCGTGCCGTATTCGAGCTTCGCGATCATCACCGGAGGCGCCGGTTCGGCCTTCGGCTCGCTACGACGCAATGGCGTGGCGGGCAGCGGCAAGGGGGGCATGCCTTCGGCGGCCGTTTCGCGCTGCGGGTTCTTGCGCGGCGGCGGGCCGCAGGTGCCGAGCTTGCGCTGGGCGTCGGGTGCGGCTTGTAACAGGGCCGGCGCACCCATCCCGGCGGCGGCCAGCGTGCCTGTGGTCGTGACGATAAATTCGCGGCGATCGAACGATCTGGTCATGACTTATCCTCCGAGAGCACGCGCACGCCGGACTCGGCCGGCGGCAGTTTGATGGTTCCCACCTCGGCGATCGGCGACTCGCTTGAGAGCCGAATGCCACCCAATCCTGGAACGAAGGTCACTGATTTCTTTTTATAAGCTGCTTGCGCGAGCCTTTCGCGGTGCAGTGTCAGGAACAGCTCGTCCTGCACCTTGACCCAGGTCTCGTCAGGACGCTCGAAGTGCCAGAGCTCCACTCGCCAAACGATCTCGCCAGGTTTCGAGCCGTAAAACGGCTTCGTGCGGAGCTTGTTCACCAGCACGGCCGCATGTTGGATGTTTCCCTCGACGGTGAGTACCTCGACGGTGTCTTCGAACTGGTTGAGCGAGGCGACTTTCTGCTTGATCGAGAGCACATCCTCCTCGGTCAGCGGCTGCTCTTGCTCGTAGTCCGACCGGGGTACCGAGAGGTCGATCCCCTCGACCAGTGATGTGCCTCCTTCGATCAGAAAGTCGAAGGCGCCGTCGAGCGGCAGGGCGGCGACCTCGAATTGACCGCTCGCCTGCTCGAGTTGAGCGGCGTGCTTCTTGCCCGTCGTGCGATCGACAACGGCCAACGTAGTGCTTGCATCGCACGGTTCGAGCGTGCCTCGGATCGTTCCGGTTTGGGCGAGCGCTGGCGCCGTGAGGGCGAGCAAGAAAATGAAGGCTGTGACAAGAACCGCTGCACTCGCGCAGCGGGTCGGCGCTGGCTGCGCCATCTTGTCCCACCCTACGACTCCATGTTGCAACCAAGCGCTCATGATCATCTCTGGTACGCCGGCAAAAAGTGCATGTAAATCTCTAACACCAGCGAGGCCATCGCAGTCCAATACACCTTGTTTCCGCCGACCGTGCCGTCGCCTTCCGCCGTGCCTGCCGGCACGTCCCAACTGCCGTCGGCGTTTTGCTTCGAGAGCAACAGCTCGCGCACCCGCGGATGCCAGTCGTTCCAGGCCTGGCCGCCGGCCTGGTAATGCCCTTGGATGGCGTAGTAATGAAAGTAATAGAAATACTGTACTCCCCCCGCGCCGTCCCAGGCCACCGGCGCCTGCTTCATGTACTCCAAAGCCTTATCAACCGTTGGGTCGGGACCCAGCTCCGGGTCGAGCAGTAGTTTGAGCGAGAGCACGCCCGCCGCCGCCATCTGCATGTTCGGCGCGCCGCCGGGCTGGTAGGCGTAGCCGCCGTTGGGGTGCGAGCATGAGCGGACGTACGCGATTGCCTTGTCGATCGTGGGCTGCGGCACTGGAATCTCGGCATTATTCGCCGCCCGCAAGGCGACGATTTGCATCACCGTCACGCTCAGGTCGGCATCGGCCGGCTGTGGTTGATAGCGCCAGCCGCCCGTGGTCGATTGCGCGGCGACAATCAGATTCACGGCCTTGCGGACCTTCTCCTCGAGTTCGGAGTCGGGGTCCATGCCATACAGCTCGGAGCAGGCCAATGTGGTCAGGGCATGTTCGTACATCGGTCCGTGCGAGGGGCGGGCCGAGGCGAAGATGCCGTTCGGCTGCTGGTTCGCCAGAATGAAAGTCTTGCCGCGCTGGAGCGTCTCGCGATACGGACCGCGGCCCGGCACGTGCCCGCGTCCCATAAAGGCCAGCATCGACAAAGCGTTTGGCGCCTGGTTGTCGGTCCAACTACCATCAGGGTTCTGTTTGTCGGCCAGGTATTGCAACGAGCGGTCGACCGCCGCCGTGACTCGTTCGACGACGGCGGTTTCGGTCAAGGGCTCGGTAGTCGCTGGGGCGGGAGCGGGAGCGGCAGGCTGTTGGCAGAATCCGCCCGTCGCAAAGCACGAGAGCAAAACCAATGCATCGCGCGAAGCCAAAGTAAGCGCGGAGCGCGGAGCGCGGAGCGCGGAGCATAACGCTGAGCCAAAGGCGAGCGCGCAGCGCTGCAATCTCCGCGCCTCAATACTCCAATCTCCTTGAAATCTGAACCGAAGCGTTCCGCGCACCGCGTTTCGCGCTCCGCACATATTTTGCCGCATCGTTTCGCTCCGCATTACGACAACCCCGCCAATCTTCTCAGTCCCACATCCAACGAATACACAAAGACCAGCAGGCTCAACGTGAGCCAGTTGTCCCAAAGGCTGGCCTCGCGATGCAACTCGACCGTTTTGGGTTCGCCAACGAGTTTGCCGGTGATCGTGGCCAGATCGCCGAGCTGGACGACTTCGCCCAGAGAGGCGAGCGATTCAAGGTCGACGTTCGGCCGCCGTGTTTCCTCGGTAGAATGCTTGACATGCATCCAAGCATCGACGGGCCCCAAGGTTCCACCCTGCTCGTAGACGAAGCGGTAATTGCCCGTCGCTTTCGGGGTGAGCTTGCCCAGGTAGCGCCCGGCAACCGATTTGTCGGCGGTCATTTCCACGGTGTCGGGCGTGGCCCCCTCGCGCTCGACCTTGAGCACCAGTTTCGGCTCGCTACGTGGCGCGCCGTCGGCGCCGATGGCCATCAATTCCACCATGCCGGTTTCGCCAATGCGGGCACGTACAGGCCGGACCTCGACCCAGCTCTTCTTGTTGGCCTCCTTGGCGTCATGGCGGGCGACGAAATGGATCGCCTGGCCCCAGAACTTGTAGAAGAAACGATCGCCCACGTTCTGCCGCCAAAGCCAGGTCGAGTCGGTGCCGATGAACAGCACTTTGCCGTCACCGGCGTAATGGTGGGTCACGAGCGGCAGCTTTCCATAGCGTCCCTCGACGCTCGGATTGTACGCCAGCACGGTGGCGGCGGGCGAGGGACGCTCGGCGGCCGCGCACCAGTAAAAGGGGGGCATTTGCGACCAGACATTCTCGTTGCGGCCGGCGTCGTCGAAGAGCCGCATCGACTCGTGGATCGCGCCATCGGGGCTGATTTCGAGCTTGAACGGTTTGTACGCTTGCGCCGAAATCCCCGCCGCGCGCGAACGGAAATGGACCGGAAGCAACTCGAGGAATTTCGTGTCGTAACGGTGCGGCATCGACTCGGTGCCTGCCTCGACGATCAAACCCACGCCGCGCTCGCGGACCGCCTGGTCCAGAACCTCCACGAATGCCGAATCGACCAGTGCGGGCGAGACGTCGCCCAGAATCACCACGTGGTATTCGGCCAACTCGTCGACGGTTTGCGGCAGCACCGGCCTTTCGGCGGCCGGACGGCGGCGGTATTCGGCTTCGAGCACGATGTCGGGAGGAACCTTCGCGGCAATCGAAGAAGCCGGCGCTGCCGGCGGGGCAGCCGGGGCAGCCCCAGCGGCTGCAACTGTGTTGGCGGGAGCGCGCAGACCGCGGCCGGCGAGCCCTTTGTCCCGACGCATCGCGTTTTTCAGGAAACGGAAGTCCCAACGGGGCAGCCCCTCGATGTAGAGCACTTTGAGCGTGTCGTCGCTGACGCGCACGCCGACGCTTTCAGTGTTGTTGTCGAGAATATCCTCCGGCAACTCGCCCGCCGGCTGTATCTTCACCGTGAGCGTCCGCGTGCCGGGCCGTTCGGCCTTGAACTCCAGATCGACCCGTTGCTGCTCGGTGTTCTTGAGCACGACGTCTTTTTCGGCCAGCGGCTTTTCGACGCCGTCTTCGAGCAAGAGCACCTTGACACCCTGTTGCGGATAGCCCTGCACTTCGAGCGTGGCCGAAACCTGCACGATGTCGTCTTTGAACACCTGGTCGGGAGCGAAGACGTCGACGACCGAAATATCCTTGAGCGGCCTGGCCGATCCGGCCGGTACGGTGAAGACCGGCGCTGAAAGCGCCTCGGCCGCGCGGGCCGCCTCGGCGGGCGAACGGCCGGCGGTGTTTTGCCCGTCGCTGAAGATCACGACACTGGCGATCTGTCGCCCGGCGGCCTCATCCAAGAGCTGGGCCAGGCCGTCACCCAGGTGCGTCTCGCCGCCTTGCGGCTGGGGTTCGGCCAGCTCGATCTTTTCCGCCGGCATCGGCAGGCGGGTCAGGTCGCCGGCGAGCGTGTAGAACCTCAGGTCGTACTTCTCGGCCAGCGGCTTGAGCCATTCGTCAGCCCGGCTCTGCACCGCTTGTTGGACGAGCTTGGCGCGTGTCATCTCGTTGAGTGCTTTGCGCGTCTCGGCGTCGACTTTGCCGTCGGTCACCTGATAGCGAGCGGCCTCGGCGGCGGCCAGCAACTCATCGTCGGTATCGAAGGGGCCAGCTTTCAAAGCCATGCTCTGCGATTGATCGAAGACCAGGGCCATGATCGGCTTTTTCTCCTGCTTTTGATCGAGCTTGAGGTACGGGCCCCCAAGCACGAACACCAGCAGAAGTAAAATCAGCACGCGCGTCGCGGTGAGCGTGCGGCCCAACGCCGGGGGCGCCGACGCCAGGTTGGCGCGCTGCCGCCGGTAGATAAACCAGCCGACTGGCGCCAAAAGCGCCAGCCCCAACCACCATAGCGCCGGGTGCTGGAACGCAAGCGTCACATGCTCGATGTGCGAGCGGATGTCACTGTTGACGCGGATCGAGGTCAGGAGCCAGTCGAGCATGGTGAAAAAAGGCGTTAGGCGTTAGGAAAATAGGCGTTAGGCATTTGGAAAATAGGCGTTAGGCGTTTGGCCGAAGGTACTGAACATAAGCGACCAGCATGTTCGTTGGCACACTCGACGACGCACGTCGAATCTGGCTGGTCAGATCATATCGCTCATGAATCGGGAACTCGCGAGAAACTCGGTACACCTTCAAAGTCAATTCGCGCGCCTTCCGCCACACTTGCAACTTAGGAAAGTCTTTTATTGTTCTTCACCTCCGCGCCTTACGCCTATCGCCTTCCTCATTGCTTTACTGTACTTAAGCGCTTGAAGTAATCTTGAATGAACTTCCGATACCCTTCCGGTCCCTGCTCGCGCATCCCCTGCAGCAACTCCTCGCGCATCTTGGGCTGCATCTTGAGGATGATCGCGCGCGTGCCCGGATCGAGTTGCGACAATTCGACCTCGACGATTTGCCCCCTCGACGACGTCGCACGCATATTTCCCAGCGACTTGCCGCGCGAGGTGTGGGCTGGCCCCGGTTGCGGCTGGTTTTGCGGCTGACTCTGGGCCATGCTCTGCTGCATCTGCCGGATGCGCTCGGCCAGGTCGAGCGCCTCGCGCATGGCGGGCGACTGCATCAGCTCGGCCAATTGTTGCGCCGCATCCTGTTCCGCCGAGTTTTCGCCCTGCTCACCCTCGTGCTCTCCGTGCGGCTGGCCTTGAGGTTGTCCCTGCGGCTGGCCCTGAGGTTGAGCGGGTGGCTGCTGTCCCATCGGCTGCCGGCTTTGCTCAAGCGCTTGGGCCAATTGCTCCATCAGCGCTTCCAGCGTTTGCTGGTCGGCGCCGAGGCTCTGCTGGCTCAGGTTCAAATCGCGCAGGCGATCGAACTGGCGGTTGGCCAATTCGTCGCGATGGGCCTGCGCGAGGTCGGGGTGCCCCGCTTCCTTCATTGGCCTGGGACGCTTGTCGGCGAACCGTGGATCGAGCTTGGGACGCGGACCACCCAGGGCCGGCTCGAAAAGCTGCTCGTCCTCTTCGCCCGGTTCGTTGGCGTCAGGGTGTTCACTCTGTTCTGAAGCATTCTGCTCGGAAGCCTCCGATTCGCTCCCCTCCTCCTCCGGTGTGTCTTCCTCGGCCTGCGGCACGAGCTCCTCGTCTTCGTCACCCATCATCGGCGCGTCAGGAAAGTGTGGGTCGCGCCGGCGGCGCTCTTCCGCACCCAATAGCGCCCGCGCCTCATCCAAGGGCGGCTCGGAACGCTGCTCGATGTTCTCTTGCCGCTTTTCCAGATCAGCCAGCATCACTTCGGGCACGACGTTGGCGGCGTCGAGCAACTCGGCCTGCTTCCCCTCGAAGTTTTGTAACTGCTCGCGCAGGGCCTGGATCATGTCGCGCAGCTCTTCAATGCCGCGGGCGTTGATTCCGGCCTGTTGCTCGAGCATCTCGCGTCGCAGCTCGGCCAACGCCTGGTCGACGCCCTGATCGAGCTGCTGGCGTGCTTTCTGTAATGCTTCTAACCGCTGAGCCATCGCCTCCAGCTCAGCTTGCAAGCGATCGGCCTGCTGGCCAAGCTCATCAAGGTGGGGGTCGTTTTGGGCTGGTGTGGATGCCTGCCGCAGATCTTGGGCTAGTTGCGCCATCGGCTGCACGGCAAGCGCCTCGAATGCTTCCATGGCGGCTTTCATTTCCGCGGTCAGTTCGGGAGGCAGCATCTGCAGCTTTTCCGCCTGTTGCTGCGCTTGGGCCAGCTCGGCGGCCAACTGCTTGGCCAGGTTGGTGTTCTGATCTTCCTGGGCGGCCAGTTGCGCCAACTGCTGGCGCACCTCGGCCAGCTCCTGCACCGTTTGCGGATCGAGCTTGGGCGGTTGTGGCGCCGGCGGCGGCGCTTGGGGGTTCGCTTCGGCCAGCTTGCGGGCCTCCTCAGCGGCCTGCGCTTCCGCCTCGGCCAACTTCTCTTCCAGTTGTTCGTGTTTCTCTTCTAAAGTTTCGACGTTGTCTCGGACCTTGGCTTGTTCGGCAATCAACTGCACGAGCTTCTGCTGGAAGGCGTCTTGCGTCTGCTCGAATCGGGCAAGTTGCCGGTCGGCGGCGTTGTCGTCGACTGCGATCCGCACCACGTAGTCTTGCGTCTCGGCGATCTGCCCCTTGCGGTCTTCGACCTGCACGCGGTATTTCACCAATTCGCCCGGCTTGAGCTCGAAGGGTACCAGATCGAGTGCCATTTGGGCCGTGTCGCCGCGAGTCGGCTTGTCGTAGTGCTTGACGGTCGTTTCGCGAAACCCGCCCGTTTCGCCTTTCTGCGCCAGCACCTTGACGTGCTTCAAGGCCCAGTCGTCAAATGCGGCGATCACCAACGGCAGCTTCTTAGGCTCGGCCAGCGCGATGTCGGCGCCTGGCCGTTCGAGCGTCACCTGCGGCGGCAGATCGGGAATCGCCAGGTACTTGGCTTCTTTCATCGTCTGGTTCGGCGCCTCGAGCTCGTTGCGCAGCTCTACGCGGTACAAACCTTCGCCCACCAGCGGAAAACGGCCAGTCCAAAGCTCCGACTCACCGCGCAGCCCGCCGCCAGAAACACCGCGCAGCCCGCCGCCAGAAACATCGCGCAGCCCGCCGCCAGAGACACCGCGCGCTAGCGGAAATGTTTTTTTGACGACCAACTGCCGTTCTTCGCGCGCGCTCGGCGGCAAGGCCCCGGCGACGTGCCAGTAGCACTCGCCTCCCGACAGTGTGAAATCCATTCCCTTAAGCGCCTTGCCGTCCAGTCCGACGGCCTTTGCCGGCACTTCAAGTTTGACCCACTCGCCGGCCTTCGGCAGCCCGCCCATGTGCAAACGGCTGGCCGTACCCGGCTGCCCCACGCCGACCTTGTCTTCGCCCCAGTAGGCCCGGTGTTCCCAGTTCTGGCCGTCATTCCATTGAAGCATGATCGTTTCCGGATTTTTTTCGGGCACGATGTAGACGTAGGCGAACAAGCAGTCGTCGGGCATCACCTGGAACGCGACCGGCGCCGTGTGGAACTTGTGACCGCGCACTCCGGCGGCCAGCGGCTCGTGGTGCGTCGGGCGTGCGTGCTTCTCCTGGTCCCATTGCCAGTTTCCTTCGGCCACCGCGCCTTCAGGCAACTTGCCCTGGAACCAGACACGCTCTTCGCGATCGGCCACCGGCACCGACTTCAAGGCCACGTCGAGCCATTGGATTTCACCTTCGGCCACGTCCCCTTCGACCTGCACTTGGACCTCGACCTGGCTTTCTTCGGGACCGGTCACGTCGGCCGTCGGTTGCGGGCTGACCGACGCTTCACCCATTTCCATGTATTCGGGGTAATGAACCAGCGCGTGCAGATCGATAATCCGCGGCCGATCGACCATGGTGATATGGTGCTTGCGGCTCCACGTACCGCCGCCGTGGACGCGGAATGCGAATGAATGCTCGAACGAACGCAGTTTTCGGTTCCAGTGCCCTTTGGCTTGCGGCCGCTCTTGCAGTTCATGCCAGATCGTCTCGCCGCCGTCGTCGGGCATGATCTCGATCCGCAGGTCGCGCGGATCGCCCGCGGTAACCTCAACCTGGAAGTCGATGTCGTCGCCACGAAGGATTTTGGTATCGTTGCCGCCCGGATCGACGGTGAACTTGACGCCGGTCGCGGGCGGAATGTCGGCAAACGGAGCGAAGATGCGGGCCATCGCCGTTGGGAGCCTGTCCCAGAGCAGCACCCAGGAAAGCGCGAACAGTACAATTACCGCTGCCGCCGCCGTGCCCGAGCGGCGTAGACTGGCCCGATCGACGACGACCGCGGCGCGGAACGAACGGATGCGCTCGATCGCCTCTCCAACCAACCGCCGGTAGAACTCGGGCGAGTAACCGCTCGGACGGCGGTCTTCCTCCAGATCGACGCAGCTCACGATGCGGTTGTGGATGCCAGGCAGGTGGGTCTCGATCCGTCGTGCGACCTGGCGGTTGCCCAGGCGACGGAACAACGGCCGCAGGACGCCGGTGAAAAAGGCCCAGGCGCTGGGCACAATCACCAGCGCCAGCGCCACCATCCGCAACGTGGGCCAGAGCGGCACGAGCAGGTCAAGCAGCGACAGTACCAACAGCGTGCCGAGGTAAAGCGCGATCGACAAACCAAGCCCGGTCGCCACCCAACTCGAGCGGAGCAGCTTGCGTACTTCGCCGATCAGCCGGAAAATGGGCGTCGTCTCAGGCGTTGCCGTATTGTTGATCGTTTGAGTCTGGTTGGGCATGGAAAGCTCCTGTGACGGAGGTAGGGGTTAAACGCTAAGAACCGCAGATGGCGCAGATGAACGCAGGTTAAGGACCAGAATCGCCTTCAATTCGACGATGATCGAGTCGAAGCTCAGGAAATCGGGGCGGTAGGGCGTCGTCAGTTGCATTTGCTTGTAAACAACCGGAATGGAATGCTCACATTGAAACGGAACATTCCTTTGCTGAAACTTCAGCGCTAAGGCATCCTGGTAGACCGCCTCTAGAAATCCGCTCCCCAATTCGCGGTGTACCTCGATCGCGGCGCCAAGGATGGCGTAGGTTTGCGGATCGCGTTCTTCGGAGCCATCTGCGTTCATCTGCGTCATCTGCGGTTAAAACACTCTACTGCACTTCCGCTGGTTCATTCGCCCCGGTCATCCGCCCGACCCACGTGCCGGGGCTGTATTGCTTGATGCGCTCGCCGACCGATACGTCGTCGCCGGTGTCGACCTTGCGTCCACCGAGCGTGGCGAGCATGAACTCGATGGCGATGATCGCGAAGACCACCAGCAGCAGCCCGCGCCAGATTTCACGCTCGTTGCCGACGGCTCCCATTTCCTGTTGCGTTTCGGCCGTGGCGTCGACCACCGTCAGATCGACGCCGGGCAACCACTCGCGGAGCTGGTCTTCGCCGGCCGCGATGAACTTCGATTCGTCGGCCGCCAGATTCACGGCGAACTCGGCCGAATCGCGCTTCGGCCTTTCCGCCGTGCCACCCTTGACTTCGACCGCGTAGTATCCCTTGAGCGCCGTCCCCTCGAAACCGCCCACCCAGCGCGTGCCGGCGCGCTCGAACTCGACCGGCTGCGGAGTTTGCCGGTCGATCGTGACCTCGCAAACGGGCGGTTCGCCCGGCCGCGGCGACCAGGTGGCCGCGACGTCGACCTCCGCCGCGCCTCCGGCCGGCACCACCGAACGCTTGATCTCGAATTCGGCCCGGTGCTCGACATAGTTTACCAGCCGCAGCACGAGCGGCACGAACTCCGGCTTGAGGGGCAAGTTCGTCCACTTGGTGTTCGCTGGAAATGCCGCCAGGAGCACCCGGCCGTCGTGGAACCGGCCCTCGACCAGTGCCGGCTCCTTGGGCGAAAACTTCAAGAGCGAAATGACGTCGCTCCGCTTCTCGTCTGGCACCAACGGAAACCGTCGGTAAACGTGGGCCGTCGTCAGATAGCGAGCATCACGATCGTCGAATACGCTCAACGCCGGATGCTCGTAAGCGACCGAGCTGAATTGCACGAAGGTATCGGACTTCTGCACATCGCCCACTGGCTGCCCCAGCTTGACCGGCACCAGCCGTTCCTGCTGCGGGCCAGGGACGGTGAAGAATTGCGGGTTGTAAACGTCGGGGTTCACGCGATCGCCGGGAAAGATCATCAGTCCACCGCCCGACGAAACGAAGTCGCGCAGCCAGATGAATTGCTGCTGGTTCAGCCCGCCGCAATTGGCCAGCACCACGACATTCGCGTCGCGGAGCGTCTCCTGGGTTAGAGTCCCCTCGGGGATCTCCTGCACGTCGAGCGAACGGACGAACGCTTTGGCCGGCGTGAGCGCCGTCGGCGCCGGCGTCGCGGGAGCCTGGGCCGAAGTCGCGGCGGGGGACGGTGTGGGCGGCTTGGGCGCCCCCGCTTGTTCTTCTTCGCCGTGCGCGGTGAGCGCGGTACGCAGATAGAGCGCCTCGTTCTCGAATGGATCGGCCGACGGGTTGCCGTTAACCAACAACACCTTGATCTGCGGCTCGACCGAAAGCGTGAACAGGTACTGATCGTCGTCGGGAAAACGGTCTTCGCCGATCTGGAACCGTCCCCGGTGCATGCCCGGCTCGGTCGGTACGAAAATGACCTCTTTATCGGCCGTTTCACCCGGCTTGATCGTCAGCGGGCCGCGGGCGATTTCCTTCTCGTCGATGAATGTGCTCAGGGTCAATTCGGCCGGCTCGTTCTTCGAGTCGTTTGCGACGCGGGCTCGCAGTACCAACGGCAGTCCGACGATCACCCTCGACTGCACCGGCGGTGAGCCGACAACCGCCCGATTCTGTAACGCCTCTTGCGAACCGACGTTGACCACCACCAGCTTGGCGTCGTCGGGAACGAGCCGCTCGACCCCTTGTTGCTCCAGCTCCCGCCAGCCGCTTGCCTGGCAGTCGGTCAATAAATACACGGTCGGCTTCGATCGTTCGGCGGACTGGGGACCGAAGACCTGCGAAAGGGCCATGAACCAGTTGCCCCGCGAGGGGCTCGTGGCCAGCGCATCGATGTGTTCGTCGATCGCCTCAGCGTCGGAACTGAAACGGCTGAAGACTTCGTCGGGCTTGGCGGCCACCCGCACCAAGGTCAGCCGGTCGTCGGAATTGAGCCGCTTGATGATCGAGCGCGCCGCCGTCTTGGCGCGTTCCAGCGACGTCAACCCTGCCGTTTGGGCGTTCATGCTGGCCGAGCAATCGACCAGCATCACCACGTCGCGGCCGGAGCCGCCGCCGAACAGCGCGCTCCAATGCCGCACCACCGGCCGGCCGCAAACGAACACCAACAACAGCAGGAACATCGTCCGCAGGAAGGCCAGCAGGGCTTCGAGAAACTTCATCCGCCGTCGCTGTTGCACGTAGCTGTCGAACAGGAAACGGAACGTGCTCAGTTCGACCGTTTTCAGGCGGTGCAGCGTCAGCAGGTGCAAAACGACGGGAATCGCGGCCAGCGGCAGCAGGAAGAGCAGGTTGGCGTTGATCAGGTCCATTAGCCCATCCGCGACCGTTTGTCCAAGCAGGCCGCCAGCGATACGTCGTACGGCTCCTTGGTATTCGTGAGATTGTAACCGATACGGCGCTCGAGGCAGTCTTTTTTGATTCGATCGGTGAAAGCGTTGATTCGAGTCAAGTAACGGGCTCGCAGGCTCTTGGGGTTCACGACCACTCGCCCGCCCCCTTCCATATCCTTGAACCGCGTCAGTCGGTCGAAAGGAAAGGTCAACTCGGCGTCGTCCATCACATGAAACACGATCACTTCGTGGTGGTTGTGGCGGAAATGCTGCAAGCCGCTGGCGATGGCCTCTTCATTATCGATCAGGTCGCTGATCACGATCACCAATCCACGCCGCTTGATCCGGTCGGCCACCGTGTGCAGGATCGCTCCCACGTTCGTGTCGGCGCCCGTCGAGGATTGTTCGAGCACGTCGAGCACTCGGCGGAATTGCGTGGGCCGGGCCTTGGCGGGCAATTGCTGGCGAATCTGGTTGTCGAAGAGCGTCAGACCCACCGCGTCGTTCTGCCGCAACAGCAGGTACGTTAGCGCGGCGGCCAGGTAACTACCGTATTCGAGCTTGCTGAGTTTGCCGCTCTTGAAATTCATCGAGTTGGAGATGTCCAACAAGATGTATGCCCGCAGATTCGTCTCATCCTCGAAGAGCTTGACGAAGTACTTGTTCGTGCGGGCCAGAATCCGCCAGTCGAGCGTCCGCAGTTCGTCGCCGGGCGTGTACGCGCGGTGGTCGAGGTACTCGACTGAAAAGCCGTGGTATGGGCTGCGGTGTCGGCCGGTAAGGAAACCTTCCACCACCTGCCGCGCCACCAACTCGACATGCCCGATGCGCGCGAGACCTTCGGGATCTAAAAAACGATTCGCCATAGCCGTGGGGCAGGTTTCGAACCTGCCATATACCTCAATCCTATTCCATGGGTTCTCGTACCGTATCGAACAGCTTTTCGACGATATGGTCGGCAGTCACACCGTCGCTTTCCGCGGTGAAGCTGGTCACCAGGCGGTGCCGCATCACGGGCCGGGCGACGTAGCGGATGTCGTCGGTCGAAACGTGGACTCGTCCGTCGAGCAAGGCGTGCGCCTTGGCACCCAGAATCAGCGATTGGCAAGCCCGCGTGCCGGCGCCCCAGGTGAGGTACTTGTTGACGAAATCGGGCGCTTCGGGCGAGCCGGGCCGCGTGGCGCGGGCCAGGTTCACCGCGTAAGCCGATACGCTCCGGCCGACGAGCACCTTGCGGACCGTCCTTTGCAACTGCAGAATCGCCTGCTGGTCGAGGATCGGCCGCAACGTCGGCAAGTCGCCGCCCGTCGTCGACTCGGTAATGGCCAATTCCTCTTCGAAGCTCGGGTACTGTACGAGAATCTTGAACATGAAGCGGTCGAGCTGGGCCTCCGGCAGCGGGTACGTACCTTCTTGCTCGATCGGGTTCTGGGTGCCCAGCACCAGGAAGGGCTTTTCCAAGGCGAAGTCTTCCCCGGCGATCGTCACCTTGTACTCTTGCATCGCTTGCAATAGCGCCGCCTGGGTCTTGGGGGGGGTGCGGTTGATTTCGTCGCCCAGGAGAATGTTGGCGAAGATCGGACCCTTGACGAACCGCATCCGTCGCCGGCCCGTCCCTTCTTCCTCGTCGAGGATTTCGGTCCCGGTGATGTCGGAGGGCATCAGGTCGGGCGTGAACTGGATACGACGGAAGTTAAGCGACAAAAGTTGTGCGATGTTGGAGATCATCAGCGTTTTGGCCAGGCCCGGCACCCCCTCCAGGATGCAGTGCCCCTGGCAGAATAGTGCGATCAGCACTTGCTTGAGCACCTCGCTCTGGCCCACGATCACGCGGCCCAATTGCTCGATCATCTGCTGGTAGGCGCGGGTCAGCTCTTCCGCGGCCTTGAGATCCGACTGCTCGATCTGGCCGCCTTTCATGGTGTTGGCCGACAGGGGGTTCGACGTTTGAATGGGCATACGGGGCATCTCGCTCAACGGGTTACAGGCGATGTAAGATCAAAACCGATGGACAGTTACCGTGTATTGTAAGCGGTGGGAGAAAAGTTACGAGCGGGGAAGGGGCGAATTGGGGCGAATTCGGCCAGACGATTTTGGATCAATGGACCGCTTAAAGGCTCGGAGCGGTCAAATAATGCCACCGGTTTGCCAGGTGGAGTCTCATGCTCGCAGCTAGAATCCGCGGTCTCAAACTTTCCCTCCCCACCCGATTGCCCTGCCGCTGCCTTTGGCAGCGGCAGGGCAATCGGGGTTCGAAAACAAGAATGGCAGACGCCTTGGGTAGCTTCCAGTGTCGCAGACCACCGGGCAAGCGGGTGGCATTCGTCGCGTGGCCCAAGCAAGGTAAGTTGAATTACAAAAACGACTTGTGACCGCGCAACTTCAACGCCGCCCTGGTTCCCGCCAACGTTCAGCCGTGGCACCGCCGAACCAGCATGCCACGGCCAGCGCAGGCGTAACCTTCAGACGCTTCCTGCTGTCGGCCTTGCTGTTGCTGCACCGCAGTTAGGGCCATGGCCGATTCGTCGCAGCGAGGCGCCCCATCGTTGCCATCAAGCCAAATGTCTCATTTTCGGCCGCCTGAAGTATAATCGGCCATCGGTGCGCCAGGAATCGGACATGATGTCTCGGTCTTCGGATCGTCGTGCAATTGAAATTGCATTCGAAGTCATCCTTGTCCGGCCGATCGCGTCGTCAAGGGCGTCGGTACCTCGTACACGTCTTCAACCGATCGTGGCTGCGATCGAGGTGACGGTAACGATTCAACCGCCAGCTCATTGCTCCTGGCCGATGCGATCCTTGCTCGGCCGGATGAGCAGCACGAGGACGACGGAGGCGATTGCGGCACCGGCAAAGATGCCGAAAATCACGTTCAGCGGCACCTT
>Ga0265314_10000203_pt1 | contig 87485 bp, 65 predicted proteins | sample 4126metaG_FD_203106 | JGI IMG/M metagenome (GOLD analysis project Ga0265314, IMG submission 203106) | Rhizosphere microbial communities from Carex aquatilis grown in University of Washington, Seatle, WA, United States - 4-1-26 metaG | ecosystem: Host-associated > Plants > Roots > Rhizosphere >...
CTCGCCTTCCCAAGTAGGCCAGCGGCCGGAAAGCCGCTTTGCTTCGCCCTTGTTCGCAGGATCACCCCGCTACGGTAGCCGATCTCCTGGCGAGCCGGCTACTGCCCGTTCCTCGGACGGATACGAATGAGTGCTCTTTCTCCCAGGGGCCGAAGTCACCATCCGGTGGAGCGGAGTGGATCTCGGTGTGACCATCGGCGAAGAGGTAGGTTTTGGCCCACTTTCCACTAGGTGTTTGGAAGGCTTCCTTCTCTTGCATCACGATGGTGCGCGCCGGTTCGGTTATGTCCTTCAGCGCGCCGTGGTACACCAGGTCGTATTGATCCTCCTGGATACCAAATTTCTCCGAATCGGCGCGGATGTCCTTGTTATTAGGGAGGTAAGAAGCCACCGCAGCAAAGTTGGTAGGAAACAGGTCGTTGTGATCCTGGGCGTACATGATCAAAGCCAGACCGTAGAGTTTGCTGAAGTTCAGTTTGGCGATGCCGAGCTGCTTCGTGGGGTCTTCCTGCTCGTCCTCATCCTTTGCGGTTTCGCCGCCGGTTTGGGACTTGCCGGATTTCTGAATCTGAGCCTTTAGACGACTATTGTCCTGTTCAACTCGCTTGAGTGTGGTGACCCGGCCTCGCAATTTCGCCAGTTCGGCCTGTTGGGTTTCGTGGGCTTTGGTTAGCTCGGCGATCTGGGCTGAGAGTTGTTGGTTGTCCTGACGGGCTTGGGACAATTGGGTTCCGAGTTGTCGCAGGGATGCGTTCTCGGCCTCGAGGCCGTGGTAGTGCTGATACTGCCAAGCAGGCACGGCCACGCCGGCGAGGATCAGGGCTCCTGCAACGACGGCTTGGGATTTGGTGAGGGTCATGATGGTGAAGAGTTTGACGGTTGAAACAGCAGACGGTGCGACGGCAAGTGCGCCAGCAGATAAGCTTGCGACGAGCGCGGCAGGACAGGTCGTGACCGCGTTGGCCGCGAGCAACCCAGTCAAAACCGCGACGCTCGAGGTGATGCCGCGGTGCTGTAGTTTCTCACGCAGGCGCTCCATGGCGCGGTCCACGCGCATGCGGGCGGCATCCTCGGATACTCCCAGGGCCGCGCCGACCTCGCGCAGCGGCTGCTCCTGAAAGAAGCGAAGCAGGAGCGCGTCGCGATCACGGTCGCCCAGCTCCTGCATGGCCTCCTCCAGCACAGGAGCGATTTGGGTCCAGCCAGGGTCCGGATGGTGATGCTGGGTATTCATACGGGCGAACTCCTGTTCGCGGCGACGGCGGCGTGACTCCGAGCGGATGACGGTGGTGGCTACGAAGGTGGTATGGCGATAAAGCCAGCCTGCCAGCACCAAGCCATTGGGGAGAGATCGAGCCTTGGCAGCGAAGTCCGCGAACACCTTCTGGGTAATGTCCTCCGCCATGGCGCTGTCACCGTTACAGCGGCGCAGCGCCGCCGAATAAACCAAGTCCGCGTGACGGCGGATAAGTTCCGCGAGGGCACTCTCGCTGCCTTGCTCAACATGCTCTTTCAAGAGCGCCGCATTGTCGGCTCTGTCCACGTTAACCATTAGAAGCCGCCGGTAAGGAAAAACGAACAGAAAAAGAAGCAAGCTGGAAAGGGGCGAACGCTGGTGCGCGCCGGGCTCGTCTCGCCTGGCTGAGGGGCGCGATGCAGCCGGCTGATATCCCACCAGATGCTGTGCTTGGGGAAGTCCCAGGCAAGGCGGTGGTGGGGCGACCGAGGGTCAAGCGGGCGGCGGGCTCGCCGGTTCGGCCAACGATTCCATGACGGCTTGAGCCACGGCGCCGGGGGTAATCTGGGCGAGGCACCGGGCATGGTCGAGGGCTTTACAGGGCTGATCTTTCTGGTTTACGCATTCGCACGGAGCGCTCAAATGGCGGTGAGCGGGGCCAAGTGGCAACCACTCAGGCAACCCGGCGTATTGTCGGAAGATGGACACCGTGGGAATGCCCTGGGCCATGGCCAGGTGCAGCACCCCGGAGTCTCCGCCCACATGGGCGCGGCAGCGAGAAAGCATTGCCGTCAACTGGGGTATGGTTATTTCCTCTCTGATCACTCGAAGGCGGGGATGGTTCACGGCCTGGGACAACCGAGCCAAGCGCTCCTGCTCGCGTGAGCGCTGGCTGCCGGTTGCGAGAAGGTGCAAGTCCGGGTCGCGGAGGAGGAGATTGGAAAGCTGGGCCCAATGATCCAAGGGCCACTCTTTGAGGTGGGTGCTGGCGTTGATGGCGAGATGGACACTCTTGGGTGGTGTGTTGGCCACGGCCCACTGGCAGGCCTCAGCTGGGACCTGCAAACAAAACTGAACGGAGCCCAACTCGAGTCCGCAAGCGGCCAGAACTTGCCGACGCTGCTCGAACACTGGGAGACCCCGATCACGCCGGGGCACCCAGTGCGGGATGAGCCAGGTTTTCCAGAAATGATCCCGTCCTCCTACGGCCGCAACGCTCCATTTTGCCCCGAGGAATGCCGTGATGAAGATTGACCGGTCGCTCCCACTGAAGTTGAAGGCTAGGTCGTACCTCCCTCGGCGCAGGGCGGTGAGGATGTCCCAGTGGCGCCACCAAGGGGGGCTGTCGGGGGTGAGCGGGAAGGCCCAGGCGCGATCGACGCATGGGACCAACGAAAGAACCTGGGCGCCGACAGTAGCCGACAAGGTGTGCAACTGAGCCTGGGGATAGGAGCGCTTGATTTCCCAGAGCGCCGGGGTCAGATGGACTGAATCACCCAGGAACCCAAGATCGACGACGATGATCCTGCGAGCCTGACGGGTAACGGTGTAGATTGACGCCAAATCAAAGGGCATGGGCGGCGCCGTGTTTGGACTCTGCTAGCCAGTTTGTGGCACTGGCAGGACGGAACAGTTTATGGATCTCGGCGTCCGGGCGCTCGCGGTCCCGACCACAATCATCCTGGAACTCTGCCCGCTAGCGTCTCCAAGTCAAGTGCCTGGCCAGCAGGCCAACCGAGTGGCTGGTCTTCGCTTGATTGTGGCAGAGTCACGGCTTCATCATGCGCCGCCAGAGCGCTGGTTTATGGAATTCATCGACCTCAAGTCCCAGGATCGCCAACTTCGGCGGGCTTCGGCCCCGGAAAGGGCTCCAGGACCTTGTGGTCTTGCTTTAAGGTACTGCGAGTTGGGGGCGATCCGGCGGAAGGCAAAGGCGTTTCAGAATACCGCGATGTGAACCTTCGACAATTCATCAAGTTTGTGCTCTGGCGCGATACCACCTTTCGCGGCCAATATCGGATTATGAAGCGGCTGGTTGGCAAAGATGCCGTCCAGGCGATTGTCGATGTGGGGGCTAATGACGGGTTTTACGATTCGAAATCGTATCCCTTCGTGGCGCACGGATGGAGAGCGCTCCTGATTGAGCCGCAACCGATCGCCTTCGAGCGGCTGAGCCAGCGCTACGCGGGTTCGGCGCGTGCTGTGTGTCTCAATCTGGCTTGCGGAGAACGGCCCGCCAAACTCCCGCTTTGGGTCGGCGAGGACGGTGACACGACCCAGGCGACGTTTGCTCCCGAGGCGCATGCCCATTTCGCGAACGGATGCCCTCGCAAAGCCACGGAGGTTGAGGTCGAGCGGCTGGACACGATTTTAGCGCGGCAAGGATTCCCGAAAGACTTCGGAATCCTCACGCTGGACACCGAGGGATGGGACCACGAGGTCTTGAACGGGCTCGATCTAACGGTCTGGCAGCCTCGCTGCATCGTGACGGAGGACGGGGAGCGGGAGAAGCCAGGAGCGAAGGCGGCGTATCTTCGCCAAGGTGGGTACCGGTTGATCCAGCACATCCCTCCGGACGGGTTCTGGTTGCGGGAGAACTGATTCGAGGGCAACTGGGCGGGCGCGGCGGACCACGTCTTCGCTTGATTGTTGGGCCTGCCCTGCCTCATCTTTTGTAGATTACGCACGGGATCATGGAATTCATCGACCTTAAGTCCCAATATCGTCATTACCGACAAGACATTGACCGTCGGATGCAAGCTGTGCTCGAACACGGCCAATTTGTCATGGGGCCGGAGGTGGCTGAACTGGAGGGGATTCTCGCGGCCTACACGTCGACGAAGCACGCCATTACGGTTGCCAGTGGCACGGCGAGCCTGGAGATTGCTTTGAGGGCACTCGGTGTGGGCCCGGGGGACGAGGTGATCACGGTACCGTTCACTTGGATCAGCACAGCGGAAACGATTGCACTCACGGGGGCCAAGCCGGTGTTCGTTGATATTGAGCCGGCCGGTTACAACATTAACCCTGAGTTGATTACAGGGGCGATCTCCTCCCGGACCAAAGCGATCATACCTGTCAGTCTGTTTGGGCAGATGCCTGACTACGGCCGAATCAACTCGGTTGCCGCCTCGCGCGGGATTGCCGTAATCGAGGACGCGGCGCAGAGTTTTGGAGCACGGCAACACGGAAAACGCAGCGGCGGGGTGACACTGGTGGGGAGCACGAGTTTTTTCCCGGCAAAACCGTTGGGCTGCTACGGTGACGGGGGGGCGCTCTTCACCAATGATGATCACCTCGCGGAGAGCATGAGGGCGATACGCACCCACGGCGGAGTGCGGCGCCATCACCACACGCTGGTAGGCACGAACGGCCGATTCGACACTTTGCAGGCGGCAGTGATTCTGGGGAAGTGGCCGCATTTCGAAGAGGAAGTGCAAAGGCGCGAGCAGCTGGGTGCGCGCTATTCCGCCAAGCTCCGAGAGATTTGCGTCGTGCCGGAAGTTCAAGCGGGCAACACCCACGTGTACGCGCAGTACACGGTGCGCGTTCCCCAACGTGACCAAGTCGCGGGGGTTCTCAAGACCAAAGGCATCCCCACGGCCGTGTATTATCCGAAGTGCCTTCATGAGCAACCCGTTTTTGCCCCATTGGGTTATCGTCTTGGCGATTTTCCAGAATCCGAGCGCGCGGCGCGCGAGGTGTTGAGCCTGCCAATGCACCCATTCTTGTCTGAGACCGACCAGGACTTTGTGGTGGAGAGTTTGAAGTCGGCACTCAATTAGCCTTGGACTATGAGCCACGCAGAATCTGCTCCTCCCCGATTCGACCGAGACCTCCTGCTCATGGGCGCGGGGTACTGGGGGAAAAACCTGGCTCGGAATTTCCAAGCGCTAGGCGCGCTGCACACGATTTGCGACGTGAGTTCGGCCACGCTGGGGTCCTTCACCGCCGACTACGCGGGTGTCGCGTTCGAGTCGCAGTGGGACGAAGCCCTGCGTGTCGCAGAAATTCGCAAGGTGGCGATCGCGGCTCCGGCAGCCCTGCATTACCAACTGGCCAAGAGCGTCCTTGAAGCGGGCAAAGACGTTTACGTGGAGAAGCCTCTTTGCTTGGACGCAGTCCAAGCGGAGGAATTAGTGCGGTTGGCCGAGGCCAAAGGCCTAACGCTGATGGTGGGACACCTTCTCCAATACCATCCCTGCATAGAACGCCTGCGCTCCATGGTTAAGGAAGGGGCGCTTGGAAAGCTCTGTTACGTCTCTTCGAATCGCCTCAATCTGGGCAAGATCCGGCGTGAGGAAAATGCGCTCTGGAGCTTCGCGCCGCACGACGTCTCGGTGATTCTTGCGCTGGCGAACGATCAGCTTCCAGAGCAAGTCCGTTGCACGGGGGGTGCCTTTTTGCACCGGGACGTCGCTGACACGACGATGACGACACTGCAATTTGCCAGCGGGATGCGCGGGCACATTTATGTGTCATGGTTAAACCCTTTCAAGGAACAGAAGCTCACCGTGGTTGGCACCGAGGGCATGGTGGTCTTCGACGACACCAAGGACTGGCCCGACAAACTCTTGATCTACCGCGGGTATTTGACGTGGAAGGACGGCCAGGTTCCCACGCCGTCGAAGGCTCTTGGCGAACGCTTGACGGTTCTGGAGGCGGAGCCGTTGCTGCAGGAGTGCCGCCACTTCCTGGAGCGTTGCCATGATCGCAGGCGGCCGCTCACCGACGGTCGAGAGGGGCTTCGCGTGCTGCAAGTGCTGCAGGCCGCACAAGCGAGCCTGGAACGTCAGGGTGACGCGGTGGTCCCGTCGGCTAAGCCGCCGGCGCCAGGATCAGCGACCTCGGCGTCCGAGGATGTTTATGTGCACCCATCAGCAGTGGTGGACGCGGGAGCGTCCTTGGGTTCGGGCACCAAGGTCTGGCACTTCAGCCACATCCAGAAAGGGAGCCGCCTAGGCCGACATTGCGTGATCGGACAGAACGTCAACGTCGATGCGGGGGTGATCGGGGACAACGTCAAGATACAGAATAACGTTTCAGTCTATAACGGAGTGGTAATTGAGGACGACGTGTTCTTGGGGCCTTCATGCGTGCTGACGAACGTTACCAACCCACGCTCGCAGGTAAGCCGGCGTGGGATCTACGAGAAAACTCTAATCCGGCGTGGAGCCACGATTGGCGCTAACGCGACCATCGTTTGTGGGGTAACGGTCGGCCGCTATGCATTTGTAGCTGCCGGGGCCGTCGTGACAAAGAGCGTCCCGGATTATGCGCTGGTTCGGGGCAATCCGGCTCGTCAAGCGGGGTGGATGAGCCGTCACGGTCACGTCCTTAGGCCAGGGCCGGATGCGACCTATCGCTGCCCAGAATCCGGCTTGCGATACGCTCTGAACGAGACCGGCGAGCTCCGTTGCCTCGACCTGCCCGAGGATGCACCAATGCCCAAGGAGTTGGCAGTGGGCAAGACTCCGTACGCCGAGTTCAAACAAGGGGCGGCCCTGGCCGGCGATCCGGCCACACCGAACCCGGGATCTCTGTCTGGGCCTACGGGTCCGTGAGGCGGTTCAGGATCGCTGCCAACCTTTTAGTCTGCGCACGCCGTGAGTAGGTCTCGACCTGTTCAGCGCTCTGGTTCAAGGAGACGGTGCCGGTGCGCTTCCACTCTTCATACCAGCGCTTGAGAATGGCTGAAATCTCCGCGACGCTGGTGGCGGAAACACCCGCGTTGGTGCGGGACAACAGCTCACTCACCTCACCGCGGTCATCGGGCACAGCCAGAATCGGGCGTTTCGCACCCAGATAATCAAAGAGCTTTCCCGTCAATACGCCTGGAGTCCCCTTGAAGTTCAGAAGCACCAGCGCGCTGCTACTTCGCTGGACTACGACAATATCTTTGTGCGGGAGTTTTGCCTCGACCCGAACGGGCAGCGAGGTGGTGGCACCTGGGAACGCCAGATTGATCACTTCGGCTGGCGCCTCGTAGAACACCAACTCAATCTGGTCCCTGGGAATCGCGCCAGTTCGAATGCAATCATCAATGGCCTCCAGCAAAGGACGCGGATTGACGAACGGAAAGACGATCCGACCGGTATAGGCCAAAGAGAAAATGGGCTTTGAGGGAGGGGTAGGTCCGGAGAACAGATCAGGATCAAAGCCATTCTCGATCACGGCCACCTCGCGGCCGCTCGCGGCAGACAGGCCCGCAGCGAGGCCGCGGGAGACGGTGACCGCAGCATTGGCGCGGCGGCACAATCGAGCTTCATGCCAGGCCCAGATCGGGCGCTTGTACCACTTGCCGAACGGCATGACATTGAAGCTATCGCGAAAATCGGCGACCCAGGGGATCCGCCAAGCCAAAGCCGCTTGGTCCGCCAGACCCAGGGTTACCAAGGGATCGGAGGTGGCCCAAATCGCGTCGAACGGCTCGAGGCTCATCAGCTCCTGCATTTTTCTCCAAGCGTCTTGCCGCCACCGATAGGGAGCCCAGTAGGGGCGCCAGTAGGGCAGCAGTTTGCGCAGGACAACCTTCTCCCAGAATGTTTTTGGACGCGGACTCGGGATGCGGGCGATGCAGACACTAGAGGGAAAGTTGGGGACGAAGTCAGGATCGAAATGGCCGTTGCTCGCGGGCCAGTCTTCGCAGAGCACGGTTGGAGTCCAGCCGTTTTCGGGCAGGTATTTGGCGAAACAACCGGCCCGGTAACTTGCCACGCAGTTGCGGGGCTGGAAGTACCATGCGACCAAGAGAACGCGTTTCATGGATGCCCCAGGCAGTTCATAGGGACACGCCGAACTTCCGAACCCAAATGCCAAGATTGATCATTCGCCAGAACGCGGAGTCGTAGGGCTCTTGGCCGGAGATCGCCCTTTCGAGCGCGGGCACGGCCTTCGGTGTCAAAATGCCCTGACACGAATCAACCGCGGCGGCGAGGGCTTGTCGGAATTCAGCCGGACCGGTTTGCCTGGCCCAAATCTCTTCGGGGGTAACGAACGCCATCTTGTCGCGGCGCTGGACGATCGGGTCCGGCACAATGCCTTTCATGGCTTCGCGCAGGACCGACTTGGTAACCCCGTTCCTGATCTTGAACTGCTCCGGCAAGCCGAGCACGAACTCCGCGAGCCGATAGTCCAGGAAGGGGACACGGGACTCGATTGAATGGGCCATTGAGTTTCGATCCTCCCAGTGCAAGAGGGCCGGCAGATTCGAGGCGGTGAGCAACTCAATTGACAGTTCCCAGCCCGAACGGTACTGACGGAACCCCGCCGCCAAAGGCCCGGGAAAGCTCGCCTCCAATTGATCCCGCGCCAGCCACTCGGGGCAGGAGCGGCGCCGGTTGACGCGGCGGAAGAACCGTTGCAGGCCAAAGGGCATAGCGGCGTCGGTGGCCGCGCGGGCGAAAGTGGTTGAGGCTCCGGAAATACTGCCCTTTTTGGCCAGCATCTCCCGCCAGGCGACGCCCCACTCGCCCCTGCCGACGAGGCCGCAGAAGTAGGCGCGGAAGAAACTGTGGTATCCGAACAGCAGTTCGTCGGCACCTTGCCCATCGAGCATTACTTTGATTCCCGCGCCGTGTGCCTGCCTGAACACACACCATTGGGCATAGATGCTTGTGCCACCAAATGGCTCATCCTGGTGCCACGTCAACAAGTCCTTACAGGCCAGCAAATCCGCCAGAGTCGGGAAGCAGTAGTGAGCCTTGACGCCGGTGGCGTCCACGACGTGGTGGATGAATTCGCGCTCGTCGAACCGCTTAATCTCAGAGCAAGCCGAAAAGGTTTGTTGCGTGTACGGAGCGCCCTGCTGGATCAGAGAGGATCTGGCGGCGCAGACGATCGATGAGGAGTCCAAACCGCCCGAGAGGCATGAGCCGACCGGCACATCCGATCGCAAGCGCAGCGTGACCGAATCGAGCATCAGCTCGCGGAGTCGGCGGCTGGCGGCCTCGAAGTCTCCGTCGAAGGGCGCGGGTTGGAGCCGGTAGAAGCGCCGGAACGAGATCGCCCTCTGGCGCTCCGGGCCGTTCGACTCCCGCCAGGCACGACAATCGATCGTCGCGCAAGTACCGGGCTCGAGCTGAAACACGCCGGCAAACATTGTCTCGCGGCTATGATCCTGGAGGGAGGAGAGCAAGAAATCGTGGACGGCCTGACCATTGGCGCGCGCGCGCCAACCATCCAAACCGGTGAAAGCCTTGATCTCGGAGGCAAAAGCGAAGAGTTGCTCAGTTTCCCAGAAGTAAAGCGGTTTGACTCCAAAGCGGTCTCGGGAGAGCACCACAACGCCGGTCTGCGAGTCGTAGATGGCCAGAGCCCACATGCCGTTAAAGCGCGAGAAGGCCCCTGGTCCCCATTGGGCGTAGGCGGCGAGGATTACCTCCGTGTCGGTGTGGGAGAGGAATTGATGACCAGCAACCTGCAGTTCAGCTCCGATCTCAAGGTAGTTGTAGATTTCTCCGTTATAAATGATCCAGTAGCGTCCGGCATAAGACATTGGCTGGTGTCCCAGTGGAGACAAATCCAAAATGGCGAGGCGGCGATGACCCAGGGCGATTGAGCCGTCCGGCCGCGGGCCAGCGGCACGGAAATTAGCCACGGGGCGGTAGGGCGTGTCAGTCCGGTAGGCCTCGGGCGGGGTGTCGTCGCCTCCGTAGCAGCTAAGGGCACCGGAGCTGACGAACAGGTATCCTTCGTCATCGGGACCGCGATGGCGCATGGCGCGCGCCATGCCCTCGATCCCGTCCAAGGGACGGACCGAAGTTGAAATCAACCCCGCGATACCGCACATGTCGCACCTGGCTCTCGCGTTTTCAATCGATTCATATCGTTGTCTATACTTCGCTGTTACTGGCAACTAGGACTGGCGGGCTGGAATGCAGCAATTAAAAGACGAGCATTTTTATCAAAAGCCTTTGCTTCCAGTCTTCGCAGAACGAAAGCAATTCCTGCTTTGACTCAAAGATAGGGACCTGATCCGGTTCGCGTTCCCCATCCATGGCGGTGATGAGAGCGGTCACGCTCATGGCCCCGGAATGGTAAGTTTCGATGTACCGCCTCCCTTTCGCACCCAGCTCAACGATCTTATCGGGATGGCGTATCAAGTCTCTCATCTTGTTCTTAAAGTCGGCCTTGTCCAACACAATATCCACGACGGGGATGTCGGGGCACTTTCGCTCGTAAACCTGTTTGTTTCCCCCCATTACCGCGCAATGGCAATACATCGCCTCTTGAGCAAATCGCCCTGGAAGAGAGCTGAACTGATCGACAGCGATGTGGCCCTCGGCGAGCGTGGAAAGCACCTTCTCGTTAGTTTGCTGTTGCAGCAGGAGGAAGTCGAAATCATGGCCTTCGTTCTTCAACTCTTCGACCGCTGCAACAATGAAGTCGGTGTTCTTGGCCACGCGGTTGCTGGGCGCGTGGATAATTGTCGGCCGGTCACGTTTCTTGACCTCCTGGTTCGGAGGGATGAACAGCGGCATGAACAATTTGTAAAAGGGCTTGAGCGTAAGCGTTGACTGACTTCTGGCAGAAAAAATGTTTCGAGTGAGGAAATTCGTGAAGAGCGTCAAGAAAAGCTTCCTTCGGAAATCTCGGAAATCGGATCCTGCCAGATAGGCATTCCGCGCCGCCCCGTCAAAATTCCTGATTCCGAATTTCTTCTCCTCGCAGGCGAGTGCAATGGGTCGAAATCTAATGTCATCTCCGCAGAAGATGATACAGAACTTCCTCCTCAAAAGTTTGAGCAAGAGCTGGTCAAGGCGAAAGGGCAAGAAGGTGTCTCGCCAAACATAGACGATATAATCGAATTTCCAGAAATTGAAGAGGAAGAAACACCATTGTCGGAGCTTCAAGGTAGCGCTCCGCACGAACCGGATCGACCGCAACCATCGAGCGGGTTCAAGTGTGTGGGTGTAGCTAAACTGCTGGTAAAACACGTTTTTGCTAGTGATTACCGTCTCTGCGTGATAGCCCTCTTGCGTGAAGGCGAGCCCTAAATCTCGTATATTCCCCGCGATTTCGGCCAAGCCTATGAGGACTCTCTTCATGAGGACCGTTGGTCGCGAATAGCAGAGCCTCGAGGAACAGATGGTGCTAAAGTGGCCACTTAATGATTGCGGGTTAGCGCGTCGAAGGGAATGGTGTAGAAATACCGGTAATTCTCCAGCAACGCTTCTTTAGTACTGCCCCTAAACGCGTCGGCGTATGCGGTTTGAATAAAATACTGATAAGGTTTGTCTTCGGTCCCCCAACGTTCTTTAAACCGATAGACCCCCTCTTGGGTCCGCCATGTCCCTCCCCAGTTCCACCACTTTCTATGGTCATTGACGGCGGATTTCATGGCGTCGTAGATGAGCAGGCTCAGCGGCTGCATCGAGCGATATTCGGCGCGGACGACCGGCGTGAAATACTCGACGACGTTTTCGGTCACAAAGAGCAGGAGCGCCGCGACAGGCTCGCCGTCGAGCCGGGCCAGCCACAGTTGAAGGTGATCGCTCAACTCAACAAACGCCTTGGTAAAGAACGCTTCTTCCTTCGGGATTCCTCCAATTTGCTCCATGTTCTGGTGGTGCGTCCGGATAAGAAAAGCGAGGTCGACGGGGTCGGGAGATCGAGAGACCGCAACGCCACTCTTTTGAGCCTTGCGGATCATGTTCCTGGTCTTCGAATGGTACATGTCCAGCAGTTCGCTCTCGGTCCCGGGCAAGGGCGTCAACTGCCCGACCCGAGAATCGGTGAACTGGAACGGGAAGCGGGTTTCGTAAAAGACCTGATCCTGGTAAAGCGGGTTGGTCACAATGCAAGTAAGCGCGTTGTCACGTGCGTTTTCGTTCAGATACATCAGCATCCGCTCTTTGGTGGCAAGCTGCTCTTCCGGTGTGAGCTCCTGGTCGACGATGATGCCTCCATTCGATCCGTAAAACGGGGAGGAGTTGGCGACCTTGCCCAGCGGCCCATCCTTCACCAGAATCGGCAGGTACGCGCGCGGTCTTCCTTCGCTCAAAGCCACAAACGATTCGTTTTCCACTCCAAGCCAGCGTGAAAGGAACCGAATCCATTGGAGGGAATGCGTAAACAGCCCGCCATTGGCACGAATGAACTGGTCCAGGACGGGGTCCAGTTCAAGGGGCCGTCCACATTTAACGAATTCCATAATCAAGGCTGAGTCATCACGCGCATGGCCAGGGCTGCGGCAGCGTCGGCAACCCTGTGGATGTTCTCTTGGGACAAGGCTGGGTAAATGGGGAGCGAGATTGTTTGAGCGAAGAGGGCCTCGGCCACTGGAAACTTCTTACGCGGCAGTTTGAGGATCCGGTGGAGCAGATTATCGACACCTCTTCTTACCGTGATCGAGCGGCTCTCGAACCATCCCGCTACGACCTTGAACGGCGCAGGTAGTTTAATCACGAACCGGAAAAAAGAGCTGCCCTCACGCAGATGTCCAGGGAGACAGATGGGGCCTAAGGGATCGAGCCTCCTGAAGTAGCAATCGGCGATGGTCCGCCGTTTTGCGAGGAAGGACGGGAACTGCTTGAGCTGGCTGATTCCCAGGGAGGCGTTGAGGTCGGAAAGCGGGAACAAACCCTGGAACACTCTGAGGCGTTCGAGGTACTTCTTGTCATTGCAGAGGACCATGCCCCCTTCTCCGGTCGTCAAGCACTTGGTCGCGTGGAAAGAGCATATATTGAGCAGCCCTTTGCTCCCAGCTTTGGCACCTTTTCCGTTTTCGGTACCAAAAGCCTGCGCGATGTCCTCCAGGACGGGTAACCCAAGGTCTAGAATTGGATCGAGGTCGATGGGTATACCAAAGAGGTAGGGAACAATGACCGCCTTGGTCCGGCGTGTGAGGTGTGGCTTGATGGCGGCACGGGTCACGCTCCATTCTTCACCGATATCGCATAGCACCGGCGTGGCGCCACAAAATGAGACCGCATCCATGACATCACGGCAGACGTAAGTGGGAAGAATGACCTCGTCGGACGCACCCACGTCCAAGGCGCGAAGGGCGCCGATCAGAGCGGCAGTTCCGGAACTGACGGCTACAGCATGGCGGGTTCCGATAAAACGTCCGACCTGCCGCTCGAATTCGCACGACGCTGGACCGAGGGAAATCTGGCCCGAGAGCAAAGTCTCCCTGAGAGCGTCGAACTCAACCGAGCTGAGGGCCGGCTTGGAATGAGGGATCGAATCCATCGTCAAAAGGCCAAGGGGGCACCGCACCGGGGCGCACGAAGCTGGTCACCAATAGATAGGCCGGTTCTCTGGGCGAACGGAATGGAAATGGGCAAACCGTCTCGTCTGCATTTCGTTTTTATAGTCTTGGATCATCTCTTTGTAGCCGTACTGCGGTTCCCAGGAAAAGGCTTTAACCGTGTCTGAGATGTCGTAAACCCAGCTGGGCGTGCGGTCTTCAATTTCAGGTTTGTAGATCAAAGGGGATGGCCTGTCAGGAGGCGAGAACACCTCAACGATCGCCTTGGCCTCGTCCTCGATCGTCACGCCTTTGCCCGAGGCCAGGTTATACACTCCGGATTTACCTTTCGTGGAGATGGCCTTGATAATGCAGGAAACCACATCCTTCACATAAATATGGTCTCTTCGGGCGGTATGTTGGCCCCAAATCTCGATCGGCTCAGATCGGATCGCCTTCTCGATAAAAGTCTCGATTGCGCTCTTCTTGTAAGAGCCGTCGGCACCGAGGGAGCCGATAATCTCGCCGTACCCCTTAACGCCCGTGAGCCTGAAGGTCATGCCGTCCATGCCATATTCTTCATGATAATATTGGACGAGCCGTTCCGCGGCCAACTTGGAAAGGATGTAGGGGGAGGCATGCCCACTAAAGTGCGGGCCGTGGTCAGTTCTAATCGGCAAACACTCTGGTCGCCAGAGGTCGCAATAGACTTTATGAGTCGAGGTGTGGATGATCTTTGGGACACGTGCCCCGGTGCTGAACTCAAGAACGTTATACGTGCCAAAGATAATATTCTGGAGGAGCTGCTCGGTGGTTGGGTTAAGCTCGACAATTAGGGCCACCAGATGAACGACCGCTTCAATGTCGCGCGTGGGCAACTTGCGAAAATCCTCCTTGTTGTTGATATCTACCTGGAGGAACGGGATGCCATTGGCCCGGCAAAAATCCTTTGCCCGGTCGCTTTTGCCGACACAAAGCGGATCCCGGCCCTGCCTTTTGAGTTCGCAGCAGAGGTACCGGCCAATAAAGCCTGATCCACCAAAAATAATGATCATTCGATGCTTCGGTTTGCTGATTTAGCGTCTTACTCGGATGCCCGGGAGTGACTGTTCTGCAGGAATTGACGTAGGCGGATTCGCGGGCCGCAACGGTTTCCAACTCGGTAAGGAGCAAGGCTCAAGCACTGACGCAGTCTGGTTATTCATGCTGGGAACATTGACTCGAGGAGCGCTTCCACATTCAAGAGTGACCATATGAGCAGGCGCCGGTTGACCTTCCCCTCAAGATGTTCGGTCACAAGAGCCAGCGCTTCGGTTTGATCGAGGTATTTCCACAATCGGGCGGATGGCGAATAGAGTCTGTGCCGGACGTAATCGATGCTTTCTCCTTTGAACCAACTCGCGTCCGGCGCGGAGAAGCCTTGTTTGACCCGCTCGGTGACGTGCTTGGGTACAAGGCTTTCCATCGCCTGCCGCAGGAGCAGTTTGCCGTCGTGCGTGCGCTCGAAGTACATGGCGGTCTTGTCGCCTTGGGTGTTCTCGTTGAGCCGGATCACGCTACCGAGATTTGCGAGTTTCAAGCCCACTGGCACCGTTTGGGCAAAATCGACAAGGTCATTGTCCAGGAAGGGCACGCGTGTCTCCAGGCCGTGCGCCATGCTGAGTTTATCCTCCACGACCAAGAGCCCGTGGAGGAAGGTCTTTGCCTCGAAATAGAGTGAATGGTTCACATAATCCTCCGGCCGCCCGAGGCGCTGGGAGCGGTGTTGGAACACGTCGCGGAAAATGTCGCGGGTCCAGACATGGCGCACCTGGGGCCAGCTCGGGGCGAAAATGCGTTGGATTGCGCGGTTGGGGATCAGCCTTTGCCAGTAGCTGTAGTATTTGTCGATGTATTCCTCGAAGTCGCTGTTGACCGCGGCGCGGTAATATCGCCAGGGATAGCCGGCAAAGAGCTCGTCCCCGCCCGCTCCCGAGAGGACCACCTTGACGAATTTTGAAGCCAGGCGAGCGGCATAGAAATTGGGATAGCTCTGTCCCACGCGCGGCTCTTCAAGATGCCAAACCAGGCAGGGGAGAATCCGCTCCATGTCGCCCGCCTTGAGCACCATCTCATAGTGCTCGGTCTTGAACAGGTAGGACATGTGCTCGGCTGCTTCGCGCTCGTCCATACCCAACTCCAAGCCAGACGCGGAGTGCAGATCAAAGCCGCAGGTGAAGCTTTTCAAGTAGCGGCATTCGGCAGCCGCGACCGCGGTAACGGAGCCCGAATCCATGCCGCCGCTGAGGTAAGCGCCGACCTCCACATCGCTGACCATTTGGCGCCTGACAGCCTGGCGAAATAGCCGGTTCAATTCCTCGACATATTCGGCCTGCGCCGCGGGTTGCTCCGGTTCCACGAAATTGAAATCCCAGAAGCGTCCCCGCGTAACCTCCAAACGATCCCGCGCGGTTACTTTCATCCAAGTTCCCGCGGGCAGCAGTTGAACCTTGGAGAATAAGGTCCGATCCGTAAAAAGGTTTTGGAAAGTGAAGTATTCCAGGAGGGCGGGCAGGTCCAGGACCGGCTGAACCAGGCCGGAGGCGAGAACCGCTTTGATCTCCGAACCAAAAACGAACACGCCATTTTCCAGCGCGTAATAAAGGGGCTTAATCCCGTAGCGGTCTCGGGCCAGGAACAACTCGCGCCGTTCACGGTCATAGACCGCCAAGGCGAACATCCCATTAAAGCGGTCCAGCGCGCGGGCTCCCCAGACGGCACAGGCCATTAAGACGACTTCGGTATCGGTGCCAGAATGGAAGGGGTGCCCGAGCCGTTCCAGTTCCTGGCGTAGTTCCTTGAAGTTATACACCTCGCCGTTGTAGGTGATCGCCCAGCGCCCGTCGGGGCTGAGCATGGGCTGATGGCCGGCGGAGGTGAGGTCCAGGATGGCAAGACGGCGATGACAGAGACCTGCGCCGCCTTCCTGGTAGAACCCTTCTCCGTCAGGGCCGCGGTGAGCTATGGCATGCGCCATTTTCTGAAGGACATCGAGAGGTACCGGCGCATCCGCTGGCTGCAGTATTCCGGCGATGCCACACATAACTTGCGAGCGGTACGGTCAGGCCTCGTTGGCGAGGTAGCGCGGACGGAGAGAGGTTTTCGGCGTGCGAATACTCATTTCATGAACCGACAGAGCGCGCGCACAACCCGGTCTTGCTGCGCGCGGCTCAATTGCGGGAAAAGGGGCAAGGCAAGGCTCAGGAGCTCGGCGAGATACGCACCGGGGAAGTCATGATCCTTCAACCGATATTTCTTGCGGTAGTAGCCAACGCGAAACGGGGCGTGGGTCCCTTGGCGGGTGCTGATCCCATCCGCAGCGAGTTGAGCCATTAGTTCGTTGCGTTGGCGATGGAGTTTCCGAGCATTCTTGAGGGTTGGGACCTCGGGTCGAAAAAGGCAGACATATGCCTGGTAACCGTGAGCGTAGCCTTCGGGGACCACGGGCACGGCCAATCCGGGGACGCTTGCCAGCGCCTGGTCGTAACGCAGCGCGCGGATCCTGCGTTGGGCCAGAATCCACTCAAGACGGTCCATTTGCGCGCAACCGAGAGCGCCTTGGATGTCGGTCAACCGGTAATTGTAGCCCAAGAGATTGTACTCGGAGAGCAGGAAGGCGTTCTGGGAACGGTGACGGGCCAGATCGGACCGGGACGCTCCGTGATCCCGGAGCGAACAGGCCAGACGGCGTAGCCGTTCGAGCTTGGTGGTGATCATACCACCCTCGCCGGTGGTGATCGATTTGCGGGGGTGAAAGCTGAAACAGCCGGCTTCACCGAAGGTGCCGGCATGGCGGCCATGGTAGGTGCCCCCGAGACCACATGCGGCATCCTCGACCACCCACAAATGGTGGCGAGCAGCGATTTTAAGGATGGGAGCTAAGTCCGCACATAAACCGAACAGGTGGACGGGTATGATACCGACGGTCCGGGGCGTAATCAGACCCTCGATTTGCCGCGGATCAATATTGAAAGTGCGCAGGTCGATATCGCAGAACACCGGCTTGGCCCCCATGTACTCCACGACGTTGGGAGTCGCCACCCAGGTAAAGGCGGGCACGATCACTTCATCGCCGGGTCGTAATCCCAAGGACGCGACGGCGATGTGCAAAGCGGTGGTACAGGAACTGGTCGCCACCGCGTGGGGGGCGCCGCTGAACTTGCGAAACTTATCCTCGAATTCCGCGACGTAGGGGCCTTGGACAACCCAGCCCGTGAGCAGTGGCTTCTGGATCATCGCCCGCTCTTGGGGGCCGAAGACGGGCAAGGTAATCGGAATGGGCTTCATGTCGGGGCCGGATCTTAGCCCGCCACCGCCCGTCGCTCTTGTACCGCGTTGAGGTCACTCGCGCGCCATTCAATCAGCCGTCGCATGCCCTCCTCCAGCCCGACTTTCCACCGGAAACCAAGGTCGCGCTCGGCGGCTTGGATCGAACCGATTCGGTTCGTAACGAAGGTCTGTCCCGCGGGCTGGTAATCGATGGAGGCGTTGCTCCCTTTGAGTCGAAGGATCAGCTCGGTGAGCTCCTTTATGGAGGTACCGATCCCGCGGCCGATATTGTAGCATTTGCCTGAAGCGCTCGCCTGCATGGCGAGAATGTTTGCGCGCGCAATGTCGTCCACGTAGATGAAATCGTATTGCTGGCTGCCATCTCCATAGACAACGGGGTTCAAGCCGGCGTCGAGGCGGTCGAGGATCTTCATCATGACCGCGATGTAGGCTCCCTTGTAATCTTGTCTGGGGCCATAGACATTCATGTAGCGCAGGCCCGCCCAGTCGAGCCCGTAGCGGTGGCCGAGGCTCTTGAACATGTGTTCCCCGGCGATTTTTGTTGCGCCGTAAAAGGTGAAGTTGTTGTAGGGATGCTCCTCCGTCATGGGGATCTCGACAGCGTCCCCATAGACGGATGCGGAGGAGGAGAAGACCACTCGCTTTACCTTCTGGCGAATCGCGGTTTCGATGACGTTGAAAGTCCCGCGGATATTCGTATCGAAGGCGGCTCGCGGGAACTCGTGACACTGGAGCAGCCAAAGAGCGGCGAGATGAAAAACTCCATCAACACCTTCCATGGCTCGCTCCAGGATGTCCGTTTGGAGAATATCCCCCCCGTAAGGATAGACCTTGACTCGTGGATCGCGCAGGGCGCTGCGCAGGTTATCCATGCGGCCACGGCAAAAGTTGTCGTAGATGATCACTTCAGCCACGTCCGTTTGGCACAATTGGTCCACCACATGGCTGCCGATCAGGCCGGAGCCACCGATCACCAGGATGCGACTATTGCGTAGTTCCATGATGTCCTCAGAGAGGCCTTCTCACTGTGCAATTTGGGCTGACCGCAAAGCTCATACAGCATTCTTGCCGTAGGAGATACCTTGCGGCAAGACCAACTATTAGCCTATGGGCAGGCGAGAAAACCTGCCATGAGTGGGGTGCGAACGCCTGTTGACACAAATGAAGGCCCGGTTCCATGCTCCGGCCAACCGGACGGGGCCCCAAGCCGGCGGGGGTTTTCAGTAATGATTGTCCCTCGTCTCTCCGGGGTTACCCCGGGGGAACTCGACAGGCACTTGTTTCATCGCGCGAGCCCCAATGCGCTTCCGCGCATGACCGCTCACGCAGGACCAGACGCGTTGGGGCTCCGTTCCGGCCAGGCAATGTTCACTCGATTGACTGCGGCTCGGGCACTGGCACACGCGCTTCTGGCTGGGCCGGTGGAGGCCTCGAGCATGACGGACCGTGCCAAGTCCGCGTGGGCCAAGCCCGGCCGCTGGCTCGCTCCCTTGGCGGGGCGGATCGAGGCACACTTTGGGTTGGGGACCAGACCCACTCGGGCACGGATCGAGGCTTTTCTCTTAAAGGATCCGGGGTTCCAACGCGCCTGTCGCCGCCGTCCACTTCCCCTCGAACTGGTTCTCCCGCTGGCGCCGCGGATGTGCCCGGCGGCCGGCCCGCCCACGACCTGGCCGGTGCCTGCGATTGTCTCGGTGGCCGAACTGGGAGAGAAACTGAATCTGGCGCCCAATTATCTGTCCTGGTTCGCGGACTGCGAGCACCGTGAGCGATTCCTGCCTCAAGGCCCGCTTCGGCACTACTGGTATCGGTGGCAGCCGAAGCGTGATGGCAGCGCCCGGCTGATCGAATCGCCCAAGCAGCGGCTCAAGACGATTCAGCGCTGGATCCTAAGGGCCATATTGGACCAAATGCCCAGCCACGAGGCGGCTCACGGTTTCCGACCGGGACGCTCGGCGATGAGTTTCGCCCAGCCGCATGTAGGCAAACGGATGGTATTGCGGTTGGACCTGAAGGATTTTTTCCCGAGCGTTGTTGGCGCAAGGGTCATGGCGGTCTTCCTGGCTGCAGGTTACCCGGAGCCCGTCGCCAAACTGCTCGCGAACCTCTGCACCAACACGACGCCACGGGAGGTTTTCAAGTCACTCCCTGGCCCACTCAAACCAGCGCAGGCTCGCTCGCTTCGTTGGCTGTATGAGCGAGCGCACCTGCCGCAGGGTGCGCCGTCATCCCCTACCCTGGCGAATCTCTGCGCGTTCCGGCTGGATTGCCGGCTGGCCGGCCTGGCACGAGCTGCGGGTGCCACTTACACGCGTTACGCCGATGACCTAGTATTCTCAGGCGATGAGCGGTTTGCGCTTTCAGTGAATCGATTCTACATCCACGCCTGCGCGATTGCGTTGGAGGAAGGGTTCGAAGTTCGCACGCGCAAGACCCGCATCATGCGCCGATCGGTCTCCCAGCGCGCTGCTGGGCTGGTCCTCAACGAACGGCTAAACATCCCGCGCAAGGAGTTCGATCGGTTGAAAGCGATCCTGCACAACTGTATCAGCAGCGGTCCAGACAGCCAAAACCGCGAAGGGATCGCGGATTTCCGTGCGCATCTAGCGGGGAGGATTTCCTATGTCGAACAGGTCGCCCCGGCCAAGGGCAGGCGGCTGAGAGCCCAGTTTGACCACATCGGCTGGCCTGCAACCTCAGGGGGTGCCCCAGGTCAGAGCAGTTAGAGAGGGTGCCAGGCAGGCCAGCGGTAGTGATTCCACACCCACTGAAAATCGACGTTTTTGGTCAAGGCGCCACCGGCCCAATAGAAGTCCCCTACTCCTCTGGCGAAATCCGTGGCGGCCTTGATCGTTGTCGGATCGATCCACTTGTGCGATTCGACGTGGCCATCCAGGAAGTTGAATGTAGTCACCACGCCGTGGAACGCCGCCATGCCATCGACCCAGCCCGGTGGCACCAGATTGAAAGCCCAACTGCCCTCGTTGTAGCCCCGGGGATCGGACTCCTCGATGAACACAAAAGAGTTCGCCGGTTCCTGAACATCGGTGGTCTTCGAATAAAAGTACTTCGTGTTCTGCTGCATCCAGAAGCCACCATCCATCGAATCAGCCACTGAATAACTGTCGTAAGCCCAACCGGAGCCTGGGCGGAGACGTTTGGTGCGGGTGTCTCCCGGGCAATGAAAGGCGCCCAAGGCTGGGCTGTAGGTATAAAGGGGAGACCGCTGCAGATTGGTACTGACGCGCTGCATGGCCACCTCTTGACTGATGCCACCGACGATTCCGGGCGCGGCAGGGCCCAACCAGTAATCACCCGCAATCAAATTGATGTCGGAGACCATCTTCTCGTTATTGTCCATGGCGTACATCATCCAAGCAGTGCTCAACTGCTTTTCGTTGTTCGCGCAGGCGGCGAAGGTGGCCTTGAGTTTGGCCCTCGACAATGCGGGGAGGAGCATCCCGGCGAGGATGGCAATGATGGCAATCACCACCAGCAATTCGATCAGGGTAAAAGCGCTGCTCCGGCGCGCTTCCGAGGGCCGAGGGTGTGAAGGCGATCTAAACATAAGCATGAGCGTATCGTGCCGCCTCTTTTTACGGTTTCCTGGAGCGAAGGCAACTGTGCGTCTGAGGGCACAGATTGTGTGCTCTAACACCTGGGCCGGAGGAGGCTCAGCTCATGAAGGTGGAATTGGCAAGGCACGAGCCGGGGGGCGGGACAGGCGCTCGGGAGAGAGCCCGGACCCGCCCTTTCCAGAGTGCCCTGCGTGGACTAGACGATTGCCTGGTTTGAGCTTGGGTTGGACCTTACCCAAGCTAAGCCCAATGACCTCAGCGAGCACCTCACTACCGTTTTGACTTTGGTTTCGAGACCGGCTTCGAGGGAGTCTTGGCAGCGGGCTTCTTCCTCTTTGGCGGTTGGCGATCGTTGTTGGGCGACGATTTGGGATTGCTCGAGGCTTCACTTGGAGATGCGCCGTCCGAGGGCTTTGGTGCCTCCGCAGGGCCAGCGGGTGTTCCTGACGGTTTAGGGGCCGTCTTCTCGTGGATGACCTGGCGGAGTTGGTCCATTTTGGTGTCGAGTTCGGTTTTGGCCTTCTCGATTCCCTCGCGGCTCATATTGATGGTGTCCGCGAGAATGCTGCATCCCTGCTGGATGCGTTTGGTGTATGAGCCGGCTTGGAGTTCTATCCCTTTGCCTTTGAGGAACCCACTCAAATGCTGGACGAGTTCATCTTTCTCGATTTTGTTCATGATAGTTGCTTTCTATGCGGCAGCCGCCGGTGGCTGGAGGCCGGGGCATTATGCGGGACCTACGGACACCGGGCTGCGCCTGGGCTCGCGCCTAGCGCGAGCTGGGATAACGTTTCGACGTGGGACACTAGCTCGGGCGCTTCCCGAAGCAATTATAGACCACTTCCCGCTTTATAACCATTAACCAGAGAACCCGGCGCCTGGCGAATTGGCTTTCAAAACATTGAACGCGTCTGGTTAACTGTGATCCAACGTTTGTTGCGGAATTACCAGTTTCACTCATGATCACCAATCTTACCGTTTTTGGCGTGCTCTCACAGCACCTACGCAAATCCATACTGAGCAGGGGGTTGGCCCTGCTCGGATTTGGTTTGTGCTCCGTCGGGGCGATCGGCGCTGAGGCGCCAGCGGTTGCGTCGCCGGGCGATGCCGAATGGGCGGCGGTGACGAACGCCTGCCACCTCCCTACTCCGCCGGCCGAGTGGCAACAGCACCGTCCTTCTCCGGCAGAGATTGCCAGCTTCCGCGAGGCGCAGAGCAAGCGGGCCACGGAAGCGGCAAACGTGGCGTTGGGGTTCTACACCAAGTTTCCGAAGCATCCCAAGGCGGCGGCAGCCAAAGCGAAGGACTTTGAAATGAGCCGCGCGGCCTACCAACTGGGCAACACCAACCAACTGACGCATCTTCTGGCGGTTGAGGCGGACCGGCTGAAAGATCCCGGACTAAGTGAGGACGATCGCCTCGAGATTCGAGTCGGCGCCATCCAACGCAACGCCATGCTCAAGCAATCTGAAGGCACACCGGCGATGATGGCTGAATACGAGACGGGTGTGCGAAGCCTGCGCAAGGAATTCCCGAAGCGTCCGGAGGTTTACCAGATGATGCTCGAGATCGCATCCAACAGCCAGACCGACAAAGCCATTGCGCTTGCCAAGGAACTTCTGGCGAGCGATGCGCCGGAGGAAACTAAGACCGAGGCGAAAACCCTGCTCAAGAAGTTCGACGCCGTGGGCAAACCGTTGGCCCTGAGCTTTGCCGCGGTGGACGGACGACAAGTGGATCTTGCCAAGATGAAGGACAAGGTGGTCCTGGTAGATTTCTGGGCGACTTGGTGCGGGCCCTGCGTCGGCGAGCTACCCCACGTGAAGGCCGCGTACGACAAACTGCATGAGAAGGGATTCGAGATTGTTGGCATCAGCTTCGACCAGAACAAGGAGGCGCTCGAAAAGTTCGTGGCGGATAAGCAGATGGCTTGGCCGCAGTTCTTCGATGGCAAGGGGTGGCAGAACCAGTTTGGCCAGGAATTTGGGATTCAGAGCATTCCGGCCATGTGGTTGGTGGACAAGAAAGGCAACCTTCGAGACCTCAACGGCCGCGAAGACCTGGCCGCCAAGGTGGAAAAGCTTCTGGCTGAGTAGGGCAAGCTCCTATTTCTTCGAGTGGATGTCGCCGGACTTCTTGATGGCGCGCAGCAGGCGCCAACCGAGATAGGCGGCCACTAGATAACCAGCGCCGCCGAATATCGAAACGCCGGCCAGAGTGGGAGGCGCTTTCATGCTCCACAAAAGTGAGGAGCCAACGAAAAGGGAGGAAGTCATGACGCCGAGGACCAGGCGGTTGACCACCGGGTCGATATGTCGGTGGTCCAGGTGAACGGAGAAGGTGCCTTCACGGAGGCGCTTGAGAACGTCGCCCAGGTCGCGCGGCAAAGACTGCACCAAGCGCTCCCAATCCCGGTAGGCGTGCTGGAGCCGCCCGAGAATCCGCGGGACCGAGAGCCGCCGCCGGAGCATCGTGGCATAGAACGGGCGGAAAACCTCGGCTAGACTGAACTCCGGGCTCAAGCGCTGGGCTGTTCCCTCCAGCTCAGCCAACGTCCGCAATAGGAGCGAGAGCGGTACCGGCAGGGTGATCTTGTAACGCCGGATAATCTCGAGCAACTGCCCCAACGCGCCGCTAAAGTTCATGTCCTGGATGGACTGGCCCACATAGTCAGCGATGAAATCGGTCAAGTCAGCGCGCAATTGGTCGCGAGGGGTGGCGGGCGGAGCCGAGCCAAGGCGAAGAATGATGTCTCCCAGGTCAGCCGAGTTGTGGGTTACGACGGCCATGAGCATGTCCTCGATGGCTTCGGTGAGTTCCTCGTCGAGCCGTCCGGTCATCCCGCAGTCGAGCACGCCAACGACCCCGCCGGGCATGAGCATGAGATTTCCAGGATGCGGGTCGGCATGGTAAAACGCGTCGCGGAAAATCATTTGGAAATACATGTTGGCGCCGCGGCGCGCGAATTCATTGAGGTCAGCGCCTGAGACGGCGAGGGCGTCGGACTCGGTGCCAAGGATGCCATCGAGCCATTCCATCGTCAGGACGTGCCGTGTAGAGAGCTGGCTGTAGGTGCGGGGGAAATGGACGGTGTCGTCCTTGGCGAAATGCTGCGCGAATTCCTCGAGATTGCGGCGTTCGAAGGTGAAGTCCAACTCACGCAGGAGGGTGCGACGGAACTGGCGGACGACCGCGACCGGCTGGTAAAGCCGAACGTGTGGGGCGTGTTTCTCGGCTAACTCCGCCAACCCGGCAAGGATTTCCAGATCGGGCATGATCTTGTCCGCAATGCCCGCGTGCTGGACCTTAACGACGACCTGCTCGCCCGAGTGCAGGCGGGCGAGATGCGCTTGGGCGATAGAAGCCGAAGCTAATGGCACATAGTCCAATTGGGCGAAGAGCTCGTTGGCCGGTTTCCCGAATTCCGCCTCGATCGTAGCCTGGACAGTTTCGGGCGGATCGGCCGGGGCGGCGGTCTGCAGATGGCTCAGTTCTTGGGCCATGTCGAGTCCGACGAGATCGGGGCGCGTGCTGAGCACCTGACCTAACTTGATGAAGGTGGTACCGAGTTCGGTGAACGCCAGGCGCACTCGCTCCTCGACCTTCAGATTGGGGATGTGCTGCCCGTCGAAGCTCTGAATCCGATCCTGGATCCAGGAAAAATCAAGGCCCTTGACCCAATCAGCCAAGCCGTACTTTGCCAGGACACCAAGGATTTCCCCTACACGGTGAACATTTTGCTCCAATCGAATCGCGCTCGCAAATTTCATTCGTGGTCGAAACGTAACTCGTCTTTGCGTGTGAGGCCAGGAGCCAGAAAGACCCACTGGCGTAGGGCTCTTTAAAGGATTGCCGAAGAATGCCGCATCCCAGGGGTGTATCACGGTTCGCATCGATTACACAAGAAACCAGGATCAAGTCTGAGCTTGCTGTTATAACAATTGTGGATACCTTGTTTTCATGGTCCTTGAACTCAAACTCCGGAAGATTGGCAATTCAGTAGGCATCGTGTTGCCCAAAGAGGCTCTCGCGCGCCTAAACGCCGGCGATGGCGACGCCCTATTCCTCACGGAGGCGACCGACGGGGGGTTCCGTCTCGCGGCCAGCAATCCGGAATTCGCGCGCAAGATGAAAGCGGCGGAGAATTTGAGCCGCCGTTACCGTCACGCGCTGAAGGCGCTGGCAAAATGAAAGAGCCGGCGTGGATCACCCGCGAGGAATGCCTGGCGATCCATGAAATGATGCTGGCGCAGCATGGAGGTTTGGCAGGTGTAAGGGATGAAGGGCGGTTGGAATCTGCGCTATCGAAGCCTCACAATCTGTTCGCATATGCGGCGCCCACGTTCGCCGAGATGGCGGCCAGCTATGCGGTCGGGATTATCCTGAACCACCCTTTTTTAGACGGGAATAAGCGCACGGGTTTCATGGTCGCGGCGGTCTTCTTGGAAACGAACGGTTACGCGCTCATTGCCACCGAAGAATCTGTTTTGGAGAATACGCTGGCGCTGGCGGCTGGAGAGTTGAAAGAAAAGAACTATGCCGCCTGGCTAAAAGGCAATTCGCGGAAAAGCCGGTAGCTGAGCCGTTGCTCCCGAAAAAAAAACGTCCGGGAGTTGATAGCGGGCGCGAGGAAGCCTTGATGCCTATCACTGCTGGCTCGGACTCGCAGCAGCAGCCGCTGTCGGAACAGTGCGCATCGTCCCAAGCCAACCGCAGTCGTTGATTAGTGGGCCAAGGGTGTGGCGCCTTCCTCCTCGACAAAACGCAGTTGACCTATACGCCGTCTGCCAACCTGGTAAATCGCCAGAGCAATTCCCGAAGTCCCACTGAGGGCCAGGCCAACAGGCAGGAGCTGGTGAGAGTTTGAGAGGCCTATGGCAGACGAGGTCACCACGGAAATGCCGATTTGCAGGAAACCCAACATGGCAGAGGCGCTGCCGATATTTCTAGCGAAGGGGGAAATGGCTAGAGCGGCGCCGTTCGGGCCAGTCAGCCCGGCGCTCGACAACGCAATGAACAGCAGGACGAGGGTCGGCCAAAGGCTCAAGCCGATAACGGTTCCGACCAGGATGATGACGGTCACGGGAAACGCGACGAGCAAGGCGGCGGAAAAGATTTGCGCGCTGGTCCAGCGGCGGAGCAGGAGGATGTTGAATTGGTTGCTGCCGATAAATCCAGTGGCGAGCCCGGCAAAAATCAGCCCAAATTCGCGCGGGCCTACTTTAAAAACGTCCATAAAGATGATGGGGGCACTGGCTACGTAGGCCAGCAACCCGCCAAAGGCAAAGGCGCTGGCCAAGGCAAAAACGAGGAATTGGGGCTCTTTGAGTACGGCAGCGTAATTTCGAAGAATCGGAGAGAGCCGCAGTGAGACGGTTTTGTCAGGCGTATGGCCGTGCGGCAGCAAGACGGCGCAGACCACAAGGTTTAGAAGGGCGACCACGGCGAGGATAATGAATACCCAGCGCCAGCCCCATTGCGCAGCGACGAAGCTCCCGACGGTGGGCGCAAGGAGCGGGGAGACTCCGAGAATCAATATGAGCCAGGAAATGATTCTGGCTGTTTCCTTAACCGGGAAAAAGTCGCGGACCATGGCCATAGCCGCGACTTGAGCGGCACACCCACCCAGGGCCTGCAAAAAGCGCATGGCCACGAGTGCGGCCACCGTGTGGGCAGTCAAGCAGAGCAACGACGCGACCGCAAACAACACCAGACCGACATAGAGAGGGATTTTCCGTCCGAAGCGGTCGAGCAAGGGCCCGTAAATGAGCTGACCGACCGCGAGGCCGGCAAAATAGCTGGAGATTGACAGGGATACTCTTTCGGTTGAGGTATGGAGGACTCGGGCAATGTCCGGGAATGCCGGGAGGTACATGTCGATGGCGAACGGGCTCAAGGTGGAAAGAGATCCGAGAATCAAAATGATCAAGAAACGATTGTGCGTCGAATGCGTCATGGCAGTGTTTTTCGGTGCGAAGCCGGGAATCCGGCCGGGAACCCCTTCACGCCGTGAACTGAACGTGAAACCAGCGCCCGGTGCAAGTCTGTTCGTGCCGGTTCCTTCCCGAGGAGCCAGCGCAGAGGATACGCAACCAGGGCTCGGCTCAAATCAGGGATAGAGAACCCAAGCGCCAGAGAGCGTGTCAGGGGGCCAGCTCGGCTCGTTTCCCGGCGGCTGGTTGGAAGCAGAGCGGGTTTATTTTTCTTTTGATCTGAGGTCCCATTTGATGGCCCGTTGCTGTAAAAACTGGTTTTGGTGAAACACAATAGGTCTTGGGTTGTTATTGGAACGGCCAAGTTGGTGGTCGCGGTTGTTGGGATGGTGGGCGTGTCCATCGGTGCCGAAGGTGCGGACGGCGCGCGTAACCTGGTACCCAATCCGGCGTTTCGCTCGGGCGTGTTCAAGCCTGAGGGTTGGTCGATGAACCAGCAGGCGGGGAACCAAGTCCATTGGATGGCTGACACGTCGAAGCCGGGCGTCAACGCTGTGCAACTGACCGGTTCCGGATCTGACTGGGCAGGGCTGACCAGCCAGTCCATAACTCTGAAACCAGGGAGGACGGCCACGGTTGCGGCTTGGGTGCGCACTCACGGGGCCGACCCGGCAGCGGATTACGTGTTTGTGCGTTTCTTCGGCGCAAAAGGGTTTGTGGGGCAGCAAGGCGCGCCCATTCCCGCTACGGCTCCGCAGTGGACGCTGGTGTCGTCGGCCATGCGGGTGCCGGAGGATGTCATGACGGTCGACGTCTCGGTCCAGTTACGTTCGACGGGGACTGTGCTCATCGGGGCCCTGGGCCTGTACGAAAGTGACCAGACCGAAAGGGTTCGTTCGCTGTTGGCAGTGCCCATCCTGGGTGATCCGGAAATCATAGCCAAACCACAAGGCATGCCCATGGACGCGAACCACAATGGAATGTCCGACAGGCTGGAGCAGCTTCTATCCGTGCCTGACGGGGCGAAGTCGGTTCGGTTAATTCGAAGGAACACCACGTGTTTACAGACCCCGACGGGATACACCACTGATAATGATCTCAAGGTCGATACCATCCTCGTGGTTAATGAGAATAGGGAGGCCCTCGAGAGTTGGCAGGCGATGGGATACCGAACACCTTACATGACCGGATTCCGCGATGGGCCTGATTACGTGGGGGCCCATCCGAGATCGGCGCAGACTGACGCTACGGGCAAAGCGTTGGATTGCGGACCTGGCAGCTACTACATGGTGCCCACGGCCGACCGCCGGAACCTGCTGTCAGACCGGATCCGACGAGCGCATGAAAACGGAGCCGAGGGCGCCGCGCCGGAGGAGCCTGAGTTCTTTGGAACCGGCGCGTATGCAGAGAGCTTCAAGGTGGAGTTTCAGTCTGCCTATGGCCGGCCCTGGGTGGATCCGACGTCTTCGCCGCAAGCCCGGGTTGACTGTCAGCGGCTCATGGGCAAGCTGGAGGTTGAGCTTCTGCGGGCTTGTTACGACGGTGCAAAGGCAGGCAACCCAAAAGCCGAGAAGTGGATGCTGGTCCACAGTCCGGTGAACTATTTTGCGTGGGCAGTGGCCTTTCCGTTCCAGGAAGCGATGAAGGAGCTGAAGCCGGATCACCTTATTGCGCAGGTATGGACTGGCACAGCTCAGAGCGCGGTCAGCTACCGCGGAATTCGCAAATCGCGAACGTTCGAGAACGCCTACCTGGAGTACAGCTCAGCGCTCAACCTGGTTCGTGGGACAGCAACCAAGCCTTGGCTGCTCATGGATCCACTGGAGGACGCCCCAGGACGTCCGATGAACGAGTATTTCGACAATTACCGCCGAACGCTCGCCGCCGCCCTGATGTTTCCGGAAACGGACCGTTATGAAGTGATGCCATGGCCGACGCGTATCTTCGGCCATGTGCCCGACGCCTTTGCCACGGTGATCACGACGGTGGTGAATGCGCTGGCGGACATGCAGAACCAAACCACCGTGCATCACGATCGGGGCACGGAGGGAATTGGTGTTTTCCTTGGCGACAGCGTCATGTGGCAGAGGAATCCGCCCTCCGAGGCTGACTTCGACCATTACTACGGTCTGGCCTTGCCACTGGTGATGAAAGGTATTCCGGTGCAATCAGTCTATTTCGATCGGGTCGCGGAGCGGGGATACCTGGATCCGTGCAAAGTTCTGTTGGTCTCGTTCGACTACATGAAACCGCAGCGCAAGGAAGATGTGGATGCGTTGGCGGCATGGGTTCGCGCCGGAGGCCAACTGGTTCTTTGCGGAGGAGACGATGCTTATAACGCACTGGATATGTGGTGGCACCGCGAGGGCCAGCCATCGCCTCATGCCTACCTTCTTAAGGCGCTGGGTCTGGACCCAAGAGGGATGAGAGTCTCCGAGCGAGCCGCGCCCAAAAGCGCTTATACTGTGGCGGCTGAGTCGCCCTACAAAGGGCGAACACTTGAGAATCGTGGGATCGTCGAACTGGACCTGACCGCAGCGATCGCGAGAACGGGCGCGGTTTACGTCCGGCTCACCGATTCACAGCCATCGGACGGTTGGGGCCCCTGGATTGGCAGTTTGCGGATGCGCGGCATCCGCGGCGGCAAGCCAGTCGATGAACGAATCATACCAGGCTCGCCGGAAGAGAGCGCAATCACGGTGATTGATTCAGGCAGCGGGCTGGCTGGCGCGGCACGGTTCGTGGATGGCAGCCGGGAACTGGTCTACAGGCTGCAATTCGATCCGGGCACGCACGCCTCGGTCCAGTTCGACATCGGAAACCAGTACCGCATCGAGACTGCGCCGGCGCCGGTTGCCGCGGGCTACCAGGCAGTGCGGGTTCCTGGTTCAGCGCTGGCCGCGGTTTTGGAGCCGAGGGTGATTGGGGGTGCGCCGCGCGCCATTTCGTATCCCAACCTTGGCGCTAAGCCAGTCATCCGCACGCCTGAGGGCGATCTCATCGGCGAGGCCAGGGTAGGAAGGGGAGGCGTGATTGTGTGCGGATTGCCGTCAATGTGGTTTACGCGGTCGACTGAGGCGGATGCCGTGATCCGGTCACTGGTAAGCTACGCGAGCGCCCGGGCGGGTCTGTCATACAAGGAGCAGGCCCATATTGGCATCGAACGCGGCAGCTACATCGTGATCAAAACGTTCGACCAAACGGCCCAACTTGCAGAGCCCGCCATCGACCTGATGAGTGCCGATCTGGCCATTCGCCCCCCCGGTCCCGTAGGCCTTGACGAAGCTGTCGTCCTGAAGAGGCTGCCGAAGCAAATGGGCACAGCGCCAACGTTGGCAGCGGCCTCGGACTGTGTCGAATGGTCAGCCCGTAATGAGACCGAGCTCCGGCTGCTAGTCAGTAATGCCGCGGGTATCAAAGGCGTGGTCCGGGTGACGACTGGCGGCCGGGAGATCGCCGCGACCGCCTGGGATGCGTACGGAACGACGAAGCCGGTGAAGGTCGAGATGCAGGGCGAGACCGCACTGCTCAGGTTTGATTCGGAGCCGATGGGGGTCGGGCTCAGGGTAAGAGCGATCCGATAGCGCGGGGAGACTAGCGAAGGCGCCGTGCGTGCTGAGACGGCAAGAATTCCGGTCGGTACGAGCGATGACGGCGGGCTTGATGTCGTGGAATCCGATACGATTGCCAGCGATAGCTTCCACTTCGGTCGTAACTAGCGGACACCTGAAGGAAGCCGAGATTCCTTGTAAGGAAAGGGCGCCGAGGGTCATTAATGTGGTACGACGGTATGCAAGTGACTGCAGAAGAGAGTGGCGAGGCGCTGTTCGGGAGCTGGCTCCAGGAGCATGCGGGCCTCATCTTCAAGATCAGCAGCAGCTTTGCTCCAGACGAGACGGACCGACAGGATCTAACCCAGGAGATTCTGTTCCAAATCTGGCGCTCGATGCCCCGATTCCAGCCCAAGGTGAAGGTCTCGACCTGGCTCTACCGCGTGGCGCTTAACACGTCGCTGGCTTGGCACCGCGGGGAACGAAGCCGCAGGTGGCAAATCCCCATGCCCGAACTCGAACGGCTGCCCGCCGATGCCAACGATCCCCTGCTCTCCTCGGACCGCGAGTTGGTGGATGCGCTGTATGTGGCGATACGAAAACTGCCCAAGTTGGACGCGTGCCTGACGCTGATGTCTTTGGATGGCCTCAGCTACCACGAAATGGCGGAGGTCCTTGGGATTTCCGAGGACAACGTGGGCCGCCTGGGGCATGCTGTTGATGATGTTACCTGTGGGCGGTTTCACCGTGTTTACCATTGTTGATCGTCTTCAACATCTCAAGCGACGTTCCAGGCACGACAGCTCCGTCAAAGTCTGTCTCGAGAGCATTCTGGCCGAGATTAATCATAGGATCTGGCTCTGCCGCAATGTGGTCTGGTGGCTCATCCTGCCCGTTGTTTTCGTAGCGGACGCCGGCTTCCGTTGCTATCTGGCTTGGGGTTTGCGAACAGCCACCGCAGCCCCCATAGACGCAGCTGGGACCATCGTGCCAGCGCTGGTTGAGTCAGGCGTTACAGGTGTGATCGTCTACTATCTTTTCCGATGGCTCATTCAGAAGTCGTTCCAGCCGCGCAAACAGGAGTTGGAAACGCTCCTCAGGAACCTTGACGGTTGAACAGAAACCCGTAGTACGGGGGTGCGCAGTTTTTTCGCCGCATTGAGGAAGATTGCCGACTTTCCTGCTATAACACCGCCGCGCTTGAGACCATCAGACACATTTGCAGCGGTTTGGTTCGCGGTATTCAGTGCGGTGACGTTCCTCGCGTTCGGTTTCGACAAGTGGCGGGCACGAGGCTCCAAGCGGCGCGTGCCAGAGTCCTTCCTCGTGATGCTTGGCGCGTTCGGCGGGTGGCCTGGCGGCTTGGCGGGTATGTTCATGTTCCGACACAAGACCGCCAAATGGTCGTTCAAGCTCAAATACGCTCTCGCGCTGGTTCCATTCGCTGCCGAGGTCTGGGCCTGGTTTCGTTGGCGCTGACAGCTCAGGCCGCTTCCGCCTTTCCAGCGAAAAACAAAACTCTCCGCGGAGAGCAGCAGAAGTGTGCGGTATTTCGTGAGCAACAAATTGGCCAGTCTGTGCTCCAGGACGAAGCGAGGACACGGCTCAAAACGGAGGCATGCGGCGACCCGAGTGTAGCGAATCGAACCTGGGGACGACTCGCCCCAAGCCTATTTCTTCCTTCCACCGAGCCAAAGCAAGCTGTCTAGAATCAGGCGGTTTTGATCCTCTTTTTCAAAGCTCGACGAGAGCTCTTTGTTGGTCTTGTTCTCATAAGCCATATCGTTGTGCCCCATGTTGATATAGATCATCCGGTAGCGATCGTTGGTCCACACCACGGGATAGTAGCCTTCACGCCAAATCTCGTGGGCTTTAGGCCCGGTTCCAAGGGGAAAACTTGCCGGATCGATCGAGAGGAGAATCTTAATATGGGAATTGGTCCGAAAGTCGTTGTTCCACTTGTACCATTCATTGGGGGCGGATAGGAAAGTGGGCGGCAAACCCCGGGTCGCGGGATGGTTTCGATCCTCAACGCGCAGCACGGCGGAGGTAGGCCGCCAGGTATTTCCGACGTACGCACCGGAGCCCAGAAACTCGTTATGGTACCAATCCCAGTTCTGCGGAACAGCGGAGGGAGTCAAAGCGAAGCCGGCAAAATGAAAGCCCATCCAGGCGCCGCCGTTCTCCATGAATCTCCGGAAAGCTTCGCGCTGGCGAGGATCCTCAGGGCGCGTATCCAAGAACAGGATCACTTGGTATCTAGCCAGAATCTGGTCATTGAGGTCGCTCCAGTTCGTGGTCGAGCCGTAGACAAAGTTCTCCCGCGTGGCCATTTTGGCGAACCAGAGATTGGCCTCGCGCACGAAGCTGATATGCGCCAAGTCGCTCTTGCCGGTGTAAAAGGCAATGACGTTGAATGAGCGAGAACTCGTTTGGGCATGCAGGCTCCATGGACCGGCCAGCGATCCTAACACAGCTCCGAGAAGAAACGCGAGGCGAACGGCTTGGGTCAAGCCAAGGGTCGATGCGGATCGGCGCGACAGGCCGAGTGCGGGTGCGGACCTCATTTGGAGGCGGGCTTCTTCTCTCCAGCCCACAGGATCGAGTTGCGCAAGATGGTGGTGAAGGCCTTGTTCTCAAAAAGCCACGGACCGTGGCCCATGAAGATGTACACATTGCGGGCCGCCATCCGCTCGTTGGTCCAGATCACCGGATGATCACCCATCCGGGCCGCGGAAGTGTCAGAGTAGGTGGATTCGTCCACCCTTGCCAGGACGTGGACATTGGCGCGCGGGCTGTGGTCGTAGGTGTACCACTCTTCTTTGTCGACGGTGAAGGAATCCGGGACGCCCTTCAGGCAGGGGTGCGACCTGTCTTCCAGTTGGACGGTGCCAGATGAGAAGTTAGCAATGTAGTTCTGGAACCGGATCCCGCCCATAAACTGCGAAAACCATGGCCACATGGGCTGGCCGTCGAAATTGCCGAAAAGAGTCGCATGGTGGAGGCCAACCCAGCCGCCGCGGCCCTCCTCGATGTAGGCTTTGAAGGCTTCCATCGCTTCGGGTTTCCAGCCGTACGGGACGAAATCGAGTTGGAGCACCAACTGGTACTTGGCCAGCAATGCATGGGTGATTGTGGAGGTGTCGCTGAGATAATCCACCTCGAAGCCGTTTTCCTCGCCGCACGCTCTCAGCCAGGGCTTGGCCGCCTGGGTAAAGGCGACGTGATGGCCACCTGACTCCGCCAGGGCCAGCACTTTGAATCGCGGCCTGGCGGGGGTTCCAGGCGGCGGCGACTGAGCCTGAGCGAGACTAGCTGCCAGCACGAAAGCGCAGGTGAAACCCATGAGCCTGTTCACGGCCCTCGAGATTGACGGGCGAGGCCGTTCCGAGCAACGAATATCTCTGGATCTTACAACGCCTTAACAACAACTTAGTAATGCTGATAGAACGCCTAGGGCTGACGAAACGCCAAGAACTCAGGCCGGCAAGGCCGACCTACGATGATTACGCAGCGTCTTTCCGGTGGACAGTTCACCTGGATCGACCGAGTACGGTTGAGCTTTAGGAAACTCCGGTCTTGAACCAGGGGCCGAAAAGGAACCTCGACGGGAGACTCGAGCGAGCCTACAAATTGGAGTGTGACCACGACTCTGAGCTCGGCTAGCGATGGCCGTTCGCCGATTCACGCCGAACTGCGTTTGGGCTTCATTTGGGGGATCTGCCTGGTGGCAGCGCTTGGCGGCCTGCTCTTCGGCTACGACTGGGTCGTGATCGGTGGTGCGAAGCCATTCTTTGAGAGGTATTTTGGTTTGACCGACGCGGCCTCGAAAGGATGGGCGAACAGCTGCGCATTGGTAGGCTGTCTTGTGGGGGCCTTGGTTGCCGGGGCTTGGAGCGACCGTTTTGGGAGAAAACGGCTGCTGATTCTCTCAGGCCTGCTGTTCGCGGCCACTTCGATCGGGAACGGACTGGCCACCAGTTTCACGGTATTTGTGCTGTGGCGCATGCTTGGGGGAGTCGCCATCGGATTGGCCTCGAGTTTGTCGCCGATGTATATTTCCGAGGTGTCGCCAGCAACGATGCGTGGGAGGTTGGTCGCGGTCAACCAACTGACCATTGTCATTGGCATTTTGCTGGCCCAGATCGTCAATTGGTGGCTCGTGCGGGATATGCCCAAGGGGGCGGACGTAGATTATATCCGGACCTCATGGTACGGACAGCAGGGTTGGCGGTGGATGTTCGGGCTAACCGCCGTGCCCTCGGCACTGTTCTTCTTCTGCATGTTTTTCGTGCCCGAGAGCCCGCGTTGGCTGGTGCGGCGAGGAGAAGATGGCCGTGCTCTGGACGTTCTCGAACGTCTTGGAGGCGAACGCTATGCTCGCGAGGCTGTAGCGGAGATCAAATCCACCCTATCGCGGGAAGCGTCCAGGGTCCGTTTTGGGGAGTTGCTGGAGCCAAAGATGCACCGAGTGCTCATCCTTGGGGTGGTGCTGGCCGTGTTTCAGCAGTGGTGCGGCATCAACGTGATCTTCAACTATGCCGAAGAGGTCTTTGCCGCCGCCGGCTACCGGGTCTCAGACATCATGCTGAACATTCTGATCACGGGAGCCGTGAATCTTGTGTTCACCTTGGTTGCGATCGGGGTGGTGGACCGCGCTGGAAGACGCGGCTTGATGCTGGTCGGGGCGGCCGGTTTAGCGATCATTTACGGGATCCTGGGGGGCTGCTACTACTTTGGCAGCCAAGGGATCCACGTCCTCCTGCTAGTCCTTTGCGCCATAGGCTGTTATGCGATGTCGCTGGCGCCTGTGACTTGGGTGATCATCGCCGAGATATTCCCCAACCACATCCGGGGGGCGGCGATGTCGGTGGCGGTTACTTCGCTTTGGATCGCCTGTTTTATACTCACTTACACGTTCCCTTTCCTCAACGCGACGCTCGGGCCAGCGTTAACCTTTTGGTTGTATGCGCTGGTCTGCGTTGCCGGGTTCCTGTTCATCCGGCGGAATTTGCCCGAAACCAAAGGAAAGAGCCTCGAGCAACTCGAAAGTGAGCTTGTAACCTGAGGGGGCCGAATCTAGTCTGATGGCCTGGCACTTGTGCGCAAGCGCCGACTAATCGAATCCAATTGAAAGACTCAAGTAACGCCGTGAAAAAACTCATTCTCATTCTGACTCTTGCCTCGTTTGGCGCGATCGCCAGCTTGCCTGCTGCCGCAGCCGACTCGACGCCTGCCGGCACTCCGGATACTTCCACGCCGGGCACCGCAACCAGCGGCGCTGCCACTACCCCGGCTAAGAAGTCTGCCAAAACGAAGCACAGCAAGGCTAAGGGCAAGCATGCTAAATCAGGCAAGCGCAAGAGCCACTCGACCACCAAGACCAGCGGAACGTCCGCCGGTGGCAATTCCAATTCAACTGCGGCCGAGAGTTCGGCAGCGCCTCAGAAATAGTCCTTTACCCCGTGCGATGCGGGGAAGCGTGGGGCAGTTCGTTGGTCCCCACATAAACTTTAGGGCCGCGTGTCCGCACGCGGCCCTTCTTTTCAAGAGTAAGCTCAGCTCCTAGTCCAGTAGCGGACGACCCCACTGGTTGCGATGGGCTTGGGCGAGCAAGAGCTTGATCAGGGGCTCCGGGTTGCCACTTGCCTGTGTGAGCACCATCTGGCCTTCGGTCAAAACCATCACACAGAACTTCAGCGGACTACAAGCGCTAGGCTTGGCCAACATATAGACGCCCACGCACGTGTCTTTGGACATCACTCCCACGACGCGCTCCCAGCCGCGGCGTCCCAGGGACGAATCGGCTTCAACCAGGAACCGGCGTCCGCCTCCAAGTGGGGTGAGGCGATCAAGTTGGTAGACGCCGACCTGAGCACCGCGTAATGATGAGATTGCCAGGCGTGCCTCGGGTTCCATGGGCACGAATCTCAGCGCGGCTCGGGCCAAGTCGCAGGTGATCCAGCCAACGTTTACCTCGACCTGACGATGAATCCCCTCGGTCGATGATCGGCCTAAATCCCGCCGGAGCGCGGCCAAATCCCCGCGGAGCCCAAAATAGCTGGCCACAGCCAAGGGCACGGAAACGATCAGCGCCAAAAGGGCGACGAACGCCGCAAACACCAGCTTCAGGAACCAATTGGTGCCGGCTGGCCTGGAGGACGGCTGGGCGGAGAGTTGGGAGGCGGGGGTCATAAGGGAGCCGGGTAAGATTTAGGACTTTTTCAGGGCGGGCCCGATCTTTTTCAACGGTTCGATGTTAAAACGTTCTCCGATCAGGGCGAGCTTCTCGGGTTTTACGTCTCCGACAACGTTCACGAGGACCGCTTGTTTGCCGCCGTCGATGACCGTGACCAGGATGCCCTCGACAGCCTCGGATCCGCGGAGTTTGACGTAGACACGCACATCCTGATCGTGGTCTTGGGCGGTCACGACCGACTCCCAGCCCTTGCTGTCCAGGTCAGCCCGGATCTTCTTCACGCGGGCTTCGACTTGCTCGCGGTTCTTATCATCCAGGCCGATCACGTTCACTCGGATGGAGTGCAGCCCGCTCAACACCTCGGCTACCTCGGGTTCGCTCGCCTTGGCTAAGCGGGTGACCATGCTGACCAAGTTGCTGTTCACGTTGACTTCCACGAATTCGGCACCCGACTCGGCCGGGGAGAATTTGCCAAAATCGACGGCGCCAACCCCTTCGCCAGCCAGAGCCGCACCCATGCCCGCCACGGTGGAAACTAACGCCACACCCAATAGTTTGCTCAAGAAACATTTCATACTGTTCATTACGTGTTAAGAGTTACATCGACCCGCCGGCTTGATCGGCCCCGGGTACTGGCAGCACACGGGAGAGGCCGGTTAAGTTGCAGAAAAAAACATACCAAGGGCGAACGCCTCACCTTTGAGTCTCAGTCATCCAGAGTTGCCTCCTAAGCAACACCGGAGGTTTAACCGCGAGCTTGAGTTTTTCGATAAGTCTGCAAGAGTGTTGTCTATCAACCTCATGCCAACCGTTCTCCTGATCGACGACGACCCAGAATTCGTGCAGTCGGTGGCAGCATATCTGGGTGCGGCTGGATGGCGGGTATTGAAGATTGATGATGGAGCGGGGGTGTTGGATTTGGTGGCCAACGAGCGGCCGGACGCAGTCGTGTGCGATCTCATGGTAGCCAACGGCGGGTTCGGGCTATGCCGGGCCCTGCGCCGGGAGCCCAAGCGCTTTGGAAGCCCGCGTATCATCGTGGCGAACTCGAGCGCCTACCCCAATGATCGGCAGCTAGCGTTGGAAGCAGGAGCCGATGCGTATCTGGCCAAGCCGGTGACAGCCTCTGAAGTTGAATTGTTGCTACGGGGCACGGTAGTGACCGCGCCATCTCCAGCCGACGCTTCAAATGGCCTGGCTGGAGGAGGACCACTCCCAGGGCCTGCCAGGTTCAAGTTCTGGGGCGTGCGCGGGTCGATTGCGACGCCTGGGCCGAGCACGGTAAAGTTCGGCGGCAACACATCATGCGTGGAGGTTCGGGTCGGGAACGAGATCATCATTCTGGATGCGGGCACGGGAATCCGGCCCTTGGGATTGTCGCTGGTGGAGGAGTTCGGGGAGGAACCGCTCCATTTGACGATTCTGATCTCCCACACGCATTGGGACCACATTCAAGGTCTTCCGTTTTTCGTGCCGGCCTATAATTCCAAGAATCGGATTCGAATACTGGGATATGAGGGCGCCCGGCGCGGCCTGGAGCTGACCTTGGCAGCGCAGATGGAAAGCCCTTACTTTCCGGTCGGCTTCGAGCAAATGCCGGGGCACATCGTGATCCAGGAATTGCGTGATATGCGGTTTTTGGTTGGGGCGGTGCCGATCAGCACAACCTTTCTCAACCACCCGGGTCTTTGCACCGGATATCGGATTTCGACTGCGGGGGGCTCGCTGGCTTATCTGTCCGACCTAGAGCCCTATCCGAAGAGCCAGAGCCCCGCACCCGATTCCGCAGGTCCAGACGATACGCGGGTGATCTCGGGGCAGAAGGAGCTGAAACTGGCCGAGTTTATTCGAGGTGCGGACGTGCTGATCATTGACTGCCAGTACGACGCGCGCGAATACCAGCGGCACGTCGGCTGGGGGCATAGCTGCGTGGATGACTCAGTGGCGCTCGCGATCAAGGCCGGGGTTGGGCGGATGTTCATGTTCCACCACGATCCAGGCCATGACGACGCCAAAGTGGCGGAGATGTTGCAGGAGGCTCGCGAAATCGTGGCCAAATCGGGGGCCAAGCTCGAAGTCGAAGCAGCTCGAGAAGGCTTCGAGAGCTCGCTCGGCAAGAGGTCGCAACCCGGCGTCGCGCCCTGAGGCTTGGAGAGTGTTGGGCGTTACTAGGAAGCACCGACCCATTCTGCCTTTGACAAGTGACGGAATGGTGCAAGCTTTAGGCAGAGACCTATTCAAGCGCCCCTCGTTTGAGGAGTTCTGATCATGAGCGAAGAGATGGAGAACCAAACTGCGCTCGCGGCGTCGCCTGTGCTCGAAGCTGCTACGGCGCTGGATCGGCACACGGTCGCGGGAACGCTCTGGCGAAAAGAGGGCGAGCGCATTCGGTGTGTGGCCTGCGGCCACCGGTGCCTCCTCTCGGAGGGCCGGCGAGGGGTGTGCAAGGTGCGTTACAATCGTCGGGGTGAACTGCGCGTTCCCTTCGGTTACGTGGCGGGTGTACAATGTGACCCGATCGAGAAGAAGCCTTTCTTCCATGCGTATCCCGGGAGCGACGCACTGACTTTCGGAATGTTGGGCTGCGACTTCCACTGCGGTTACTGCCAGAATTGGCTGACCAGCCAGGCGCTGCGCGATTCCCAGGCGAGCACGCGCATGCAAGCGGTGACCGCGAAGGCCCTAGTAGACGCAGCCGTGCATCAAGGGGCGCGGTTCCTGGTGTCCAGCTATAACGAGCCGCTGATCACGGCCGAATGGGCTGTGTCGGTGTTCGAGCTTGCGCAGACTGTCGGACTTGAATGCGCTTTTGTGTCCAACGGAAACGCCACTCCCGAGGCTCTGGATTATGTGCGCCCGTGGATCGTTGCTTACAAAATCGACCTAAAAACCTTCAACGACCGCCAGTATCGGGCCTTGGGTGGGACGCTGGCTAACGTTCTGGAAACGGTGCGTATGGTGAAGGAACGCGGGCTGTGGCTGGAAGTGGTTACGTTGTTGGTACCCGGGTTTAACGACAGCCCGTCGGAACTGCGTGAGATCGCGCGTTTTCTAGCGAGCGTAGATCGGGCAATTCCCTGGCACGTCACCGCGTTCCATCCTGATTATCGGATGCAGGACCCACCGCCGGCCGCGGCCAAGGATCTGGTGCGAGCTGCGGAAATTGGGGCCGAGGAGGGGCTGCAATTCATCTATGCCGGCAACCTGCCTGGACACGTTGGAGCCTGGGAAGACACGCGGTGTCCGGGCTGCGGCGCGACACTGGTCAAGCGTTCAGGTTACCTGGTGGGCGCCTATGAGATCGGCGCCGATGGCCACTGCCCTCATTGCGCCAGGGCCATTCCGGGTTTATGGCCGGTCCGAGGTGCTGCCGAAGTCCGAACGAGCGAGGGGGCGCACTTCTACCAACAGCGTCGACCGCGACGGGTAACTCTCAATTCATTGGTGTTATGAAAACTTCCATCAACTCGGCCAATCAGTTCATACGCCCCGCGAATTGCGCCGGGCGTTTTTATCCGGCGGACGCGGGCCAGTTACGGCGCAACATCGAGACATGTCTTGCGGCGGTCTCGCCTACGGTGGGCGGCGTGCCCAAAGCGATCATCGCTCCGCACGCGGGTTACGTTTATTCGGGTCCGATTGCAGCCTCCGCCTACGCCTGTCTTCGGGCCGGAACACAAACAATCCGGCGCGTGGTTGTCATAGGACCTTCTCATTACAGCGACTTCGAAGGTGTGGCCACCAGTGCCGCAGATGCGTTCGAGTCTCCTTTGGGTGTAGTGCCTCTGGACGCTGCGGCCATCGCTATCGCGAGGCAAATGCCTCAGGTCATCGTTTCGGAGGAAGCGCACCTGCCCGAGCACAGCATCGAAGTGCATTTGCCGTTCCTCCAAGTGGTGCTGGAAAGTTTCCGACTCGTTCCGCTCTTAGTTGGACAGGCCTCTGAGGACGAGGTCAGCGAGGTGCTCGACGTTCTTTGGGGAGGCGAAGAGACGGTGATCGTGGTTAGCTCCGATCTGAGCCACTATCATGATTATGCAACCGCCTGCAAACTGGACTTGCAGACATCGCGGGCGATCGAGAGCCTGGCGGGCGAGAGAATTGAGAACTCGGTGGCTTGCGGTTGCCGTCCGATTCGCGGTTTGCTGCGGGCCGCCCGCCAACACCACCTCCGATGTCGGAACGTCGATCTGCGCAACTCCGGAGATACTGCCGGTTCGCGTGATCGCGTCGTTGGCTACGGCGCCTTTGTCCTGGCGGGGTCCAGCCGCGAGGTCGAAGTGCCTTGCTGATGGGTGACAATAGGTACGTAACCCACTTCCAGGCCCCTGGGCGGGGTGACGAGCAAAGCGGGATCGAGAGCGACCAGCGTTCCTCGGCTTGGAGGTGCCATGTAATCCCGGTCGATCGGCCAGTTCGCATGGATCTTCTCGACCAAACGCTGTAGTGCCGCCTTCTTTTCTCCGCTCCATCGGTATTGTTGGAAGGAAGGTTGATCGACAAATCGGTACCACGAGTAGGTCACCACCGAGCCGTCGCCAAGCTTGACCGTGAACGGTCCAGTGTTGGGTCCAGGTTGGCTCCAGGCGCGGGTGGTTGGTGACGTATAGGGTTCACCGGGCGAAGCCAGCCTGAATTCCTGAGCAAGCAACCGGGTCTCGGCGGGAACGTCTGCGGCCGGGACGACGATGTGTTTGTCGCCGACGTGTTTGAAATACTGCGGGAACGCCCCTTTGGGGCTGCTGCTGTTGTCGAACCACTCCAGACCCCAGACGTTGTCTTCGAAGACTTTGGTGTCAAAAACGCGCTCAACGCCGGTTATGGTCTTGCCGGCCTGGTCGTAGCGCGTGGTGCTGGTGGTCAACTTGGCCTGCCAAGCGCCCTTGGCATCGAATCGCCCGGAACAGGCCAGCCCGCCACCTCGCCAAACCTTGAAGGCGTCGTAGAGAGCGGCCTTCGAGTAGTAGGTCACATCCTGCACCAAAAAGGTTCTGCCTTGGTCGTCGACGGGAAACGACAGCTTCGGTATTTTCGAGTATCCGACTCCCCGTCCGTCCTGGGCGTCGAAACACGGGACCGTGTTAATCTCCATCGCGCCGCCGCCCATGATGCCCGGACGGGCATCGAGCCCTCGTCCGTAAATGAAGGGATACTTGAACAGTTTGCCGATTTTGCTCCATGTCTCGGGGATATAGTAAGCGATCGGCCCTTTGAAATTGGCTGCGCTCAAAAAACAGGTCCAGCTCTGATCGCCGGTGGGTGGGTCGTCGGTGGTAGGATCCGTGAAGGGCAGAGCCATCCAGGTGTAACCGAGGAACTGGCCTTTGGGGTTTCCCTGAAGCGGCAAGGCATCAGGTGGGATCAGGAGTCGGTTGCTGAGTTGGGCGATGCCTAACCGGTTGTCTGGGAGAGGGTCGTTGCTATAGAAGAACGACCACCCTGGCGATCCGATCTCGTAGTCGTAGCACTGGGGAGTAGCGTTCATGCTAAACTTGGGCGGGCCGTAGCGGAAGTGATTGCCCGCCCAGTACCCAAGTCCACCTTCGACGGTCTGAAACACGCTGTCCCAGGTGGGGCCCCGTTCTTTCCAGGTGCGAGCCAGGGTGCCATTTGGAGCAAGAGGTGTGGTCTTGTTATCGGAGTTGTCAGGCGTGATCCAGGAGCCAGCCAGGCCGATTTGGAAGTCTGCCAGGGGTTGGTCGATGAGCGGCCAAACCGCGGAGTAAAAACCCATGCCGGCGCTGTAGCCTGACCGGTCGGGCGGGCGGCTCGCGCTGAAGCCAATGTATCCGTGCAGGCCCTGTGAATGCTCCGCAACCTTGCCGATCTCGCTTTGCGCGGCAACGCCGGTTTTTGGTATCAGAAGGGCACCAAGGAGGGGGACCAATCCCAAAACCCGCGTGGGGAGGGTCCTCATTTTGCGTCCGTTCTCACGGCGGGAGTGTCGCGGCAGAAGGCAGGGTTGTCGAGTGCTCAGGATCAGCTTTAAACTGCAGTTTCGAGGACCGCGCTGTGGGTCGCTCCACCGGCCAGGGCCATAGGATCAATCTAAAGGGGCGAGTGTTCCGGGGCCGCTCAGAGGAACTTGAGGCGCCGAGCAGCAAAGGCCAGCATGCGCAGCAGCAGCCACCCGTGGTTCCACCGATGGATATTGGTGGAGCCGTAAGTGCGGGCGCGATAACGGATCGGCATGTCCAAGATGCGCAGGTTCAACTTCGAGGCCCCAAACAACAGGTCGAAGTCACCGAAGGGATCAAAATCGCCAAAATAGCTTCGGTTGCGGGCGATCGCCTCGTAATCGGCGCGGAACAGGACCTTGGTGCCGCAGAGAGTGTCCTTGACCGATTGCCCAAGGAGCCAACTGAAGCTCAGCCCGAAAACTTTGTTGGCGACCATGTTCAAAAATTGCATGGAATCGTCCTCCATGGGATAGACCAGGCGAACGCCGTTGGCGAACTCGGCTTTGCCGGAGCGAGCCACCTCGTAGAATTTGGGCAAATCCTCGGGCGGCATAGTAAGATCCGCGTCGAGGATGAAGAGCAAGTCACCAGTCGCGGCCGCGAAGGCTTCGCGCACAGCGCCTCCTTTGCCGGCGCTGAGTTGCTTAAGAACCTTGATGCGGCGCCGAGGGTTGGCCGCCGCGACCCGTTGGATCTCCTCCCAGGTGTTATCACGAGAGTGACCTTCGATGAAGATCAATTCCGTGCCGAGTCCCATCTCGGGTGTGCGTTCGACTGCGGCCTGGATGTTGCCGGCTTCGTTCCGGGCGGGAATAACCACGGAGCAGCTGTAATGTTGATCGGGCCGCGGTTCCGGCTTGGGCCGTGCCACGATAAAGACAGTGAGGCAAAGCGGGGGCAAGAGGGGCGCGAACCATCGGTTGAGCAGGCGCTCCCACAGGGGAGTGTGCAGCGGCCAGAGGATCTGAGTCTCGAGCTTGATCATCTCCCAACCGGCCAAGTGCAGGAGATTGGCCATATCGGTGGCGGATAGCCAATTCTGCAACTGGGTGGGCGCCTTGGATCCCATGGCCTCGGCAGCGCTGAGCACGGGCCGCCAGAGGTTGTTGTAGAAGTTGAGGACCAGCCGTGTACGAGGATGAGCCACGCGCCTCACCTGCTCGAGCACCGCTTGCACGTCTGGCAGATCGTTGACCAAGTCCGAAAGGACGATGTAATCGAATGTCTCCTCCGAGGCGAAAGCCGCAGCATCGGCTTCAACAAACGAGAGTTCAGGATGACGCACACGCGCTAGCTCAAGCATGGCCGGGCTGAAGTCGACGCCCACGCCACGGGATGGTCGCAGGTCCGCGAGCAAATCGCCCACGCCGCATCCTAGCTCCAGGACGCGCGACTCAGCCGGGATCAAAAAGCGGTAATGTCGCCGAACCAGGGCGTGATACCACCGCTTTTCCTCGCGCTCACGAAAGGGGGCGCGCTGCTGATAAAACTCGCGGCGATCCTGCACAAAGCCTGGTTATTCGATACCAGAAGCCAACTTGGCGCGATGGAGAACAGTTTGGGCAAGAGCCCTTGCTTTGGCGGCGCCCTCGTGAAGGACTTGGTTCACGTAATCAAGATTCGCGGCCAATTCGGCCCGGCGCGCCCGGGCAGCGGCGAAGTAGTTCCAATAGTGCTCGAAAAGCGCCTTTTTCAGATTGCCATAGCCCAACCCGCCTGCGCGGAGGCGGTCCTCAAAGTCCTTGGCAACTTCGCTCGGGGCCACCAACTTGAGCAACTGAATGGCCAGGTTGCGGTCGGCGTCGGGCTTGGGTTCGGCCGGGGTTCGGCTGTCCATGATGATGCCCATGACCTTCTTGTGGGTGGCTTTTTCTTCGCCGAAAATCTCGATGGTGTTGCCGTAGCTCTTGCTCATCTTCTGACCGTCGGTTCCCGGCACGACTGCGACCTCGTCGCGAATCCGAGGTTCCGGGATCACGAAGACTTTTCCGTAGAGTTCGTTGAATTTGATGGCGATATCGCGAGTGACCTCCACGTGCTGCTTCTGGTCGCGGCCCACCGGGACCACGTTCGAATCGTAGATCAGAATATCGGCCGCCATCAGGACGGGATACGCAAAGAGGCCGTGGTTGGCGGAAATGCCCTTGGCTACCTTGTCCTTGTAGCTGGTGCATCGCTCGAGCAAACCCATGGGAGTCACGGAGGTGAGGAGCCAGGTCAACTCCGTAACCTCCGGAACATCGGACTGGCGAAAGAAGACGGCTCGTTTTGGATCCAGGCCGCAAGCGAGGAAGTCCAGGGCCACATCCAAGGTGTTACGTCGCCGCTCGTCAGCGTTGAAAAGCGAGGTCATGGAGTGGTAGTTGGCGATAAAGTAGTAGGCCTCGCCTTGCGACATGAGCTCGATCGAAGGCTTCATCATGCCGAAATAATTCCCCACGTGGAGGGCCCCAGAAGGCTGGATACCTGATAAAATCCGCATATCCTCAGGCTAGCAGGGTGCGCGGGTCCGTGTCACAAAGATTTGGGACGTGGTTGGCGCAAACCGCAGATCGGGCGCAACTGAGGGTGGGTGCGGACCAGGCGAAGATCCCGGGACTTTTGCTTTGACAAGCACGCGCCGTGGCAGTCCGATTCACTCACTCAAAGTTATGAAAACCTTATTCCTGACCTTCGCGGCAGTCGCCGCCTTCTGCCTCGGCGCCGTCGTTGTGCCCGCCCACGCCGCCGACACCCGCTGTTTCGAGATGCGCATTTACCATGCCGCCCCGGGCAAGTTCGAAGAGCTGCACAATCGGTTTCGGAAGCACACCAACAAACTTTTTGAGAAGCACGGCATGACCCTGATCGGCTATTGGGTGCCGACCGAGGCCAAGGACGGATCCGAAGATACCCTCATCTACATCCTGGCTTATCCCAGCCGGGAGGCGCGCGAAGCATCGTGGAAAGACTTCATGGGTGATCCCGACTGGCAGGCGGCATACAAGGCCTCGGAGGTCAACGGCAAGTTGGTTAGCAAGGTGGAGCAGAAGTTCCTGACGGCGACTGATTATTCCCCGGAGATCAAGCCGTCAGCGGGCAGCGAACCGCGGCTGTTTGAGCTTCGCACCTACACTGCGGCTCCAGGCAAGCTCGGTGACCTCAACGCTCGTTTTCGCGACCATACCGTCGCCCTGTTTACCAAGCACGGGTTGACCAGCGTTGCCTACTGGACCCCCTCATCAGGAGAGCCGGGGGCCGATGACACGCTGATCTACATCCTGGCGCACAAGAGCCGAGAAGGTGCGGCTGCTGCGTTCAAAGAATTCGGCGCCGACCCGGAGTGGAATGCGGCCAGGAAGGCATCGGAAGAGAAAGCGGGGGGACCGCTCACGATCAAAGATGGCGTAAAATCGGTGTTCATGAAGCCGACCGACTATTCGCCATTGCGCTAGCCGCGGACCAGCCCTTAAACGGGCGCGGCGTGGGAAGCCCCTGCCGGGGAGGCAACCGTCCGAGACGCAAAGCCTGACATGTCCCGTGGGCCGTTGATCAAGCCAGCCCGCTGGCCTGCCGTCGCGGCCTTGGCGCTCCGGTTCGCCGCGCCGCTGGGTCAGCAGGCGGAGGAGATTCTGGCCCCGACCGGCCAGGTTGATCCCGACTTTTACGCCACGCAGATCGGCGGACGGGCACCCACCGAGATCATCAGCGCGCCGGACATCCAGCGGACGGGACAGCAGGATGTGTTGCAGGTGCTCAAGCGGATGAGCACGAGCTTCCAGGGCTCGATGAACGCGGGGCAAACCCTGAATCAAGGCGGAACTGGGGAGTCCTACCTAGGTCTCCATAACCTCCCGAGCCTTGTCCTTGTGGATGGCCATAGGCTAACGCCTTCGGCTGCCAGCCAGGGCGGACGGGTGGATCTCAATTCGATTCCGCTATCGATGATCGAGCGAATTGAGATCCTCAAGGACGGCGGCTCCTCAATCTATGGGGCGGATGCGGCCGGAGGGGTAGTGAACATCGTGACCAAGCGGAAATTCGAGGGAGTTGAGGTTTCCGGCCGCTTCGGGCTGGCGATGGACCAAAGCTGGGCGACCGAGGAGCGCGGCTCGATTATGGCCGGGACGCACGATGCCAAGACCTACGTGATCGCCGGCGGCGATTGGTACCACATGGACCCGCTCAAGGCCTTGGACCGACCGCCCGCCAACTACACCAACGGCGAACTCTATGATCGTGGAGTCTCCGACGCCGGGGGAACTGGGAGAACGCCCGGACGTATCGGCGGCTTCATTCTCGCCGGGGATTCGCAGTATTTGGCGCCAAGCGGCTCGGGTTACACAGACCCTAGCTTTATTCCCGGGTTAATAACACCGCCGGTCTTTCCCGGGCTGACCTTCAACAGCATCGCTGCGTACGAGGCCCACGCTGTGGTGGCCGGTTTCCCTGACCCGCTCAATCCTAGCCGAACGCTCCACTTGGCGCCCTACGCGAACCTCAACATCAACCAGTCACCGGCGGTCACCAACTCACCCAACGGCGCTCTGCTCTACCTTCCCGCCTACACCTATGCGATTCAGGAGCAGAACCGAGGGACGGCGTTCGCCAACGTGAGCCGCGATCTGGTGGGCAAAGCATTGCAGGTTTATGGCCTGGTGTTCTATGCGCACACCGACAGCATCGGGCAACTCGCGCCGGCCAGCATTGGTAATTTGTTCACGGATGGCCGTATCGGCATCCCCGCCAACAATCCGTTTAATCCCTTTGGAATCCCTCTAGGCGTTGGAGGTTACGCCGACCCCTCGAGCCCCAACTTCATTCCAGGCTACCAGGAGCCGAATCTGCAGACCAGTTTCACTGATGTCGGCCCACGCCGCGTTGAGCACGAGGGTGACAACTATCATCTGACCGGTGGCCTGCGAGGAGATCTGAGCGACACCTACAGCTACGACGTCTCTTACGGCTATAACCGCGATGACGAACGGACAACTACCCGCAACGCCATTGATGGCCGTGCGCTCAACGCGGCCTTGACGCCCAACCCGGTACTCAACGACGGACGCACCAGCAGCTTGCTGGACCCAAATACCGGGCTCTACGTCCCGATCTACAACCCATTTGCGTTGGGGGGAGTGGGCGCCAATTCGCCTCTCACCCTCAATGCCATCCGGACTACCCTGAGCGATACTGGTCTCACCGAGCTTCACAGCATCGATGGGAAGTTCTCCGGGGCGCCATGGCTGCTGCCAGCAGGCTGGGCTCAGTTTTCGGTCGGGGCGCAGTTCATCCGCGAGTCTTTGAGCCTCAACTACGACGGACTCACGCGGGAGGGACTTTCTCCGGGCCAGAACCAGGCGAGTCCAACGCCGGAAATATCGCGGCAACACTGGGCCGCCTTTGCGGAGGTCCAAGTGCCAATCTGTTCGGACTGGGCATACGTGCCTGGGTTCCATTCGCTGGACCTGACGGCCTCGGGACGTTACGAGAGCCTTGATCCGGGAGGTTCGGCGGCGGACCCGAAAATCGGACTCAAGTGGCAGCCGGTTAACTCCAAGGTCACCTTCCGAGGAACGTTCTCTGGAGGGTTTCTCGCGCCATCTCTCTATGAGCTTCAAGGCGCGCCTTACGCCCAGACGCCGATCGTGGTATTGCCAGACACCATCGACCCGACGGAGCTGCGTGCGACGCAAGAGCGCGTGTTCTACACCTCCAACCCGACCCTGGCCGGGGCAGATACGCGGACAGTCACAGCTGGAGTCGTCTTAGCGCCCAAAAACGGCAGCGGGTTCACTCTGACTGCTGACTACTATCACACCACAGCAACAGATCTCCCCTACTCACCGAACTACAACACTGTTTTGGCTGGTTTGAACCAGGCAAGCGCGGCAGCGCTGGCGCAGAACGATCCGACCCTGCTCAGCGGTTACCGGTGGTATTCGAGCTACGCTCAGCCGAACGGGCTTCGGCTGAGCCCAGGAGACCAGATTACGCACGGTAACTATGGGACGCTCACACTCCCAACCTTGACCGGCGCAGCCGAGCGATTGGATGGCATCGACGCAACGCTGCGCTACATTTTCAATACCGACCACGACGGCAGCTTCGACATTTTCGTGAATGGGAATTTCCTGATCGACTATGACTACCGCCCGGGGCCGAGCTACCCGTTCGGGGTCACGGAGGCGCTCCAGTACTACAATTTCCGCGGCCAGTACACTGACCCGAACTACTTGCCTTACGGTCAGGGGAATTTGCCCGAATGGACGATCAGCCCGGGGCTGACCTGGATGTTTCGGAGCTTCAGCTACACGATTACCGCGCGCTACCTGCCGGGTTTAGAGGACCCAGGAAACAACCACCCGATCGGCCAGCCCGCGACTGCTTCCCACTCCAACCTGGCTACCATCGACCCCGTCACGGGAACCACGCCGGGAGCCAGCTTTTCGATTCCGGACTATTACAGCGTCGACATGCAGGTAGCTTTCCTCTTTCGCTCGAGTACCCGCCACAAGTGGTACGACAATATGAAGCTCACGCTGGGCTGCAATAACGTGACCGACCGCCTTGCGCCCCTGATCTCCGGCTCTTCGGAGGACCATACCGACAAGGCGACCTACGACCTCCTAGGCCGCTTCCTCTACATCGAGATCGGCAAGAAGTTTTGAGCCTAGCTTTCCTTGTATAGATCCTGCGGGTGGCTATCCTCGTCGCCGCTTTATGCCAGTACCTGCAGCCGGAGTTATCGCAGCGCTTTGGTCACCGACCGATCCCCAGGGTCGTATCCTGGAGGCCGAGGTAAAGTCGCATCTGGAGTTTTTGCGCCGAGCGGGAGTGCACGGGATCATGGTATTGGGCAGCACCGGTGAGTTCGTGCGTTTGTCGCTTGAAGCCCGGCGGCACCTGCTGGAGTTGGCTCGCACCGACGCGGGTTTGCCGATCATCGCTAATATCAGCGATGTGCGTCCAGAGGTGGTGGCGGAGCTGGGAGGATTCGCTCGAGAGTTGGGTTGCGATAGCGTGTCCATCCTCCCACCTTGGTACTTTCCTTTGCCGCAGGACGACATGGCGGAGTTTTTCGTCCGCGCAGCCGAAGCGGCGGGGTTGCCTGTGTTCCTCTACAATTTCCCGGAGCGAACGGGCAACCGCATTGGGCCGGAGACCATCGCCTGGGTTTGCGAACGGGTTCCGGTAGCCGGGGTCAAACAAAGCGGCGCCGAGTTTGCATATCACCAGGAGCTGATCGAACTGGGCCGCCGGCTGGGGTTTGTTGTGTTCACGGGGGGTGAGGGTCGGTTGATCGAAGCAATGGGGCTTGGGGCTGTGGGCGCTGTCAGCGGCGTGGCCAATGCCGCGCCAGAGCTCGTGGTCCAGGCGTACGAGGCAGTGAAGCGAGGCGCCATCGCGGAGGCCGAGGTAATGGTCGCTCGTTTGAGAGAGCTCATTGCCCTCCTCAACCAAGTCGAGTTTCCAGCGTGCATCGCGGCAGCCATGGAGGCGCGCGGACTGGCGGTGGGAGCACCCAAGCTGCCCCGGTGCGCGGCTTCCCAGGCCCGCTACGCGAGCCTGGCCGAGGCGTTACAAGGCTGCTACCACTCATGGGGGCTGATCGCCTGAGCTCGCCTGCCCCCACCATGCGTTCTCGGTATAAGTGGTGGGTGGTGGCCATGCTCTGGTTCGTTTGTTTGTTCAATTACGCGGACCGGCAGGCGATCTTCGCCATCTTTCCGGTTCTGAAAAAGGAGTTTGGGTTCGATACGGTTCAGCTGGGCTGGATTGGTTCGGCCTTCATGTGGGTTTATGCGGCCGGCGCCCCGGTGGCGGGTTTTATCGGAGACCGGACCCGTCGCAAAGACCTCATCCTGGGCGGATGTTTGTTCTGGAGCTTCGTGACGGTCAGCACAAGTTGGTGCCAGAAACTGTGGCATTTCGTGACCGTGCGAGCCCTGGAGGGGGTGGGCGAAACCTTTTATTTCCCCGCGTCGATGTCCCTGATCAGTGATTACCACTCGGCGGGCACTCGCTCAAAGGCGATGTCGTTTCACCAATCCAGCGTCTACATCGGAACGATCCTGGGGAGTTGGGCGGGAGCTTGGTTTGCGAGCACCAGGCTAGGGTGGCGAGCGGGATTTTATTGCTTTGGGGGGGCGGGGATGGTTCTGGCTTTGGTCCTGTACACGTTGCTCCGTGAACCTCGCCGCGGTCAATCGGAGCCAGCACCGCCGACCGAAGAGGAACTGGATCGTCCAACGGTGGGGGAGGCTCTGTTTGCGATCCTCCGCAGTCCGGCCGCGCTGGTTTTGATGTTGGTGTTTGTGGGCGCGAACAGTGTCGCGGCGGTGTTCCTGACGTGGGCACCCACCTTTCTAGTCGAGAAGTTCCATTTTCAGCTCACCACTGCCGGGTTGAGTGGAACGGTATTCATTCACTTGGCCAGCGCGGTGAGCGTACCGATGGGTGGGGCCCTGGCGGATCGGTTGGCCCGGCAGTTCGCCGGGGGCCGGATGATGGTGCAGGCCGCGGGTCTGGTGCTAGGAGCTGGTTTTGTGCGCCTGGTGGGTACCACCGAGGATGTGACGATCCTGCTCCTTGCCATGACCGTGTTTGGATTTGGGAAGGGCCTATATGATTCGAACATTTTCGCCTCTTTGTATGATGTGGTGCCGGCCCGGAATCGGGCGCTGGCGGCGGGCATCATGAACACAGCCGGATGGGGGGGTGGAGCGATGGGTCCCGTCGCGGTAGGCTGGATTGCCAAGCATGGCCATTCCGGCTCGGAGATCCAAAACATGAGCTATGCCATCACTTGGGGAGGGGTAATCTACCTCAGCGGGGCGATCCTTCTGCTTGCCGCCATCACCCTGTTCTCGGGGTGGGCGCGCCGGGGCCTGCCGTAACGGTGTCGGGATAATGCCATCTTTGGGCTTGCGTCGTTTGGCACTCCGCGCAATGTTATACGCTCGTTGGCGCGCCAGACAGTCGCGATCCGGCTGGATGCGTACAAGCCACCGTGTTGCGGCATGGCTGCCGCCGGTCGCCTCGGTAGCTCAGTTGGTAGAGCAGTTGACTCTTAATCAATTGGTCCTAGGTTCGAGTCCTAGCCGGGGCACCAATCTCGTGAGAGGACGAGTCTTGTTGGTCGAAGTTCCTTGCATATCAGTAGTTTGCTCTTGATCGGATGAAACCAAGTTCTGCCCGCTGGTCGTCACTTATTCTCGGTGCAATCACGTTTGTCGCCGCCGCTCGGGCGGATATTGTGTACGACAACACCACCACGCTCGTCCCCTTCAGCTACTATACTACTAGCGAATACGGGGACCAGATCCAGCTGGCGGGCAGCGCCAGGCAAGTTACCGAGTTCGCCTTCGAGTATTTTGGTGATTTTGGCTCCACCGCCAACGCCCAGGCACAAATCACCTTCTACAAGAACGACGGCCCGGGAACATTCCTGAAGCCGCAGACTGTTCTATGGACCAGCTCGCTCTTCCCGGTCTCGGCTGGGTTTAGCTCTGCCTACCTCGACGTCCCGAACGTGGTTGTGCCTGACGGCTTTACCTGGTCGGTCAAGTTCACTGGCCTCGCGCAAACGGCGGGCAATCGGGCAGGGCTCTTGATTTACGATCCCCCCACGGTCGGTGGCATCCTGCCGGGGAACATCCTGGGAAGCTATGGGGATTTCTGGCGGAAGGACGCGGTCTCTGGCGTCTGGACGCTGTTTAATTTCAACCAGAATCCCAATGCCAACTTCGCGGCCCGAGTTACCGCTGTACCCGAGCCCGCATCGGTGCTGCTGCTAGGACTGGCGTGCGGAGCATTGGGTGTCGCTCGATTTGTTGGTCGGCGTCGCTGATTGGCAGCCTCGGAAAGACGACTGCGGTGGAGTTGTGACCGCGTCAACTTCGACTCCAGGGTAGCTGCGGTAAGTACCTTTACCCCAAGCGTCTAGCACTGGTTTTGGAGAGCCTAGATTCGGGGGGGATCCTTCCATTTCTGCCGCCCTGGTTAACGGGAGAACGGTCGGCTGATCGCTCTTGAGGGCCCGAGCGATGGCGCGCGAGGTTCTCCACTTTTCCACGAGCTTTTCAGGGGGCATTGAATCATAATCTGTCCTCATGAGTCGATACTCAGAACGTGCAAACGGCTAAGCATGGATAGAGAGCGCTCAGCCAAATTGATCAGATGGGCGCCAGCCACCCTTGCAGTGGTGCTAGGCGCCGCCTTGTTGGTCTGGCTGGCGTGGGGGCCCGATACGCGACTCGGCCTGCGCGTCCCGGGCGCCGACAGTGTGCCGGGAGGCGAGGGAGGGTCTTCTTCAAACGCGGTGTTGGCGGGCAAGCTGGTTCGGTCGGGCGGAACGGCGGCGGACCTGCCTGGGGAGTGGCTCGGCTTCCGCGGAGGCAACCGGGATGGGATAAGCACGGGGAAGACAAGCCTGGCCCGGTCCTGGACGGGAGGTTCGCCGAGGGAACTTTGGTCCGTCGATGTGGGCGAAGGTTACGCCGGTGCAGCGGTATGGGCTGGGCGTGTTTATTTGATGGATTACGACCGCGATCAGAAGCAAGACGCGCTGCGCTGCCTCTCGCTAGGCGACGGCAAGGAGGTCTGGCGCTATAGTTACCCGGTCCGGGTGAAGCGGAACCACGGCATGTCTCGAACCGTGCCTGCGGTGAACGGAAAGCTTGTCGTGGCCATGGGCCCGAAGTGCCACGTCGTTTGTCTGGACGCGTCGAGCGGCGAGCTCAAGTGGGGAATTGATCTAGTCCGCCAGTTCGGAACGACCATACCCCCTTGGTATGCCGGTCAATGCCCCCTGATAGACGAGGGCAAAGTGATCCTCGCGCCCGGCGGGCCGGAGGCGCTGCTGGTGGCGGTGGAGGGGGAGACCGGCCGCGTCCTCTGGCAGACGCCCAATCCCGATGGTTGGAAAATGACCCATTCCTCGGTGATGCCCATGGATTTTGATGGACGCCGGTTCTACGTCTATTGCGCCAACCTGGGCGTGGTGGGCGTTTCGGCCACCAATGGAGCGATCGCGTGGCAGACCAAGGACTGGAAAATCAGTATTGCCACTGTCCCATCCCCAGTGGTTTTGCCTGAGGGGCGGTTGTTTTTGTCCGGCGGATACAACGCCGGGAGCTTGATGCTGCAATTGGGGAAGAACGGCGGCGGCTTGACTGCAAAGACGCTCTTCAAACTTGACGCTGACACCTTCGGCGCGACGCAGCACACGCCGATCCTATTTGGTGACCATATTTACGGGATCAGGCCCGACGGCCGTTTGGTGTGTCTGACGACGGAGGGTAAGGTGGCCTGGGCGAGCGAGCCGACTCGCAACTTCGGCCTGGGACCCTTTCTGATTGCGCAAGGGCTGATCTATGCATTGAGCGAGTCGGGCGAATTATGCTTGGTGGAGGCTAACCCGTCGCAGTGCACCGTTCTTGCCGCAGCTCATGTGCTTCACGGCCGCGAGGCGTGGGGCCCGATGAGTTTGGCTGGAGGCCGGCTTTTGGCGCGCGACCTGACTCGTTTGGTGTGCCTGGAAGTGGGCTCGCCCTGACGGCGGGATCGGGAGAGGTGTTTGAGGCGCTACTCGCTCCCGCCGCCGCCGATGTCGGGTTTGAGCCACGGCGTTCCCGAATAATACCACTGCAAGGGCTTAAGCGAGCGGGCGTGGCCATCGGCGAAGAGTATGGCACTACGGCCCCCATGGCGCGGATGTGGTCCACCCCAGTTCGGGTCGGCCGAAGTTACCCCACCGTTGTTCGGGGCGTCGTTGCCGGGGTCATGCACAATCCAACAGCCGGGTTTCTCGGGCGAGGAGGCAGTGACACACTTGGCAGGGTCTGGCGTGTTTACAGGCCGCGTGCCGCTGTCGGTTAGGTAAACGGTGGCGCTCGTGTTCTTGATCGCGCTGTCCTTGGCGGGAGGCCAATCCTTTGCATCCCAGACTCCCGGCCAATCACAGCCGCCGAGCCGGAAGTTCATGCCGTAATTGGACACGGCCTGGTCCGGCTTTTCGCTCGGGTAATCCTGGAGGAATTCCTTGAACTTTTGAGTGCGAACCGGGCAGAGCAGGAGGTTGGTGGTCTGCTGATAGGGCAGGAGAAAATCGAACCAAGCCCGGCGGAAGGCGTTGTTATTGCGGACTTGAAAGGTAAAGCAGTAACGGCCTCCAAAGTCGTCCGCATAAAGTTTGTTCGCCAAGGAGATCTGGCGGAGGTTGTTCATGCAGGCGGTTTGCTGGCCCATTCGCTTTGCATGCGCCAAGGCCGGCAGAAGCATGGCTGCCAGGATGGCGATGATGGCGATCACCACCAGTAGTTCAATCAGGGTAAAACCCTCACGAAGCCCTCGTTTTCGCGCTGTCTGGGCGCAGCGAGATCCCGAACGGGGTTTCGGAAGAGTCATGACGCGAAGATATAAGCAAAGGCCCCGGCGGCAAGCGCAAAGGGGCCAAAGGACGTTAGCTGATCTTTCGCAACTGGAGCTTGAGTGGGGGTCCAAGTACCTGGGGATCAGGTTTAAGCAGCCAGGAATCTGTAGCCACTACCTAACTCTCTTTTTGTGACCAGCCACGAAAACCGTGCCACCTCGTGATGTTTGGCTCCTGGTTTCAGGAGCTAGTGCTTGTAGCTGGGTTTTACTCGTGCAAGGCCCTGAGCCGGTACCACAAAGCATTGAAGTGGTCGGGATTATAGCAAGTGAAGGATGGGAATGGGAATGGAAGCGTCGCCTTGCTGCTGAAAGGATCTCCGAGAGGGGGGAAACACCCCACGGTGAACTCCAAGCTTACTTACGAGCCCGATCGATTACATAATAAGCGACCAGAGCAAAGATGGCGCGATCCGGTGTTCCAGCTAGAACGATCGCGGCACGAGCTCAAGGCTATATGGATCCCACACTCGCAGGTGGAAATCGAACGTGGATTATGCTCGGGATGGTGCGTGTTGATGCGCGAAGCCGTCTCGGGGCCGCAGATGAATGAGCACACAAAATCAACCTTCCGGCAACGGCGACACGCCTGCACCTGGCAACGGGAAATCCAATTCGGACCATTACATCCTCGTGGCTGATGACGAGGCGGTTATGCGCCAATTCAATACCCGAGCATTGGTTTGCTCCGGCTATCAAGTGGACACTGCCGTTGACGGAGATGCCGCGTGGAAGGCCCTTCAAGTGGTGAGTTACGGCCTGCTCATCACCGACAATCAGATGCCGAAAGTGACGGGCGTTGAACTGCTCAAGAAGTGCCGCGACGAGCGTATGACTTTGCCAATCATCCTGGCGACGGGGACACCGCCGGTTGCCGCTGAGTCGCTACGGTTCGCCGCGATATTGGTGAAACCCTTCACCTTGGAGGAGTTGCTAGGAACCGTGAAGGCGGCTTTGCAGGGTCAGATGCCAACCAACACCACACCCACGCTGAGACGCTGCGCCCGACGACTGCTGGTCTACGAGGCGGGTTCGCCAAAAACCGCTGGCGCAAAGGGTTCCGCTGCCGGTCGGGTTTTTGAACAACTCCGCGAGCCGCTCATCAACCTAATGGGAATGGACGGTTATTGCTCTCTCTTCTCTCGCGTTCTCACACTAGCCGGCGCGGAGATTCCCTGGGTGCGTGGCCTTGAGACTACGGCAGACGGTTCCTTGCAGGGTCTGCAGGAACTTGCGGCGAAACTCGATTCAAGTGCGATCGCTGCGGGTGGAGAACTGCTGACGACGCAGTTGTTGGGACTGCTCGTAACTCTTATTGGATCTGCGGTAACGCAACGGCTACTGCAAAGTATTTGGCCCAAGATGGACGGTTTAGATTTATGAGGAAGAGAAACAATATGAAGCGACCTCGAATGCCGGTTCCGACGTCCCCGAAGGGAGTGAACTCGTCCGCAAAAGTAAAAATCCGCCAACTAGCAACCGGAGTTCTCGGCTTGGATGAAATTCTAGGGGGCGGGCTTCCAGAGCTTTCTTTCAATATCCTCGCCGGTGCGCCGGGTACTGGAAAGACCACGCTGGCGCATCAGATCATCTTTGCGAATGCGACCGCTCAGAAACCCGCGATCTATTTTACCGTCCTGGGAGAACCCGCCTTGAAGATGCTGCGTTACCAGCAGCAGTACTCCTTTTTTGACCCCACCAGATTGAACAAGTCCATTCGCTTTATCAACTTGAGCCAGGTTGTGCTGGAAAAAGATCTGAGCGCGGTTCTGGGGGAGATTACCCGAGAGGTGAAGGCCACCAATCCCAGCCTAGTGGTGGTCGACTCTTTCCGCAACGTGACCCGCAAAGCAGTGGGTGCGAACGACGAGATGGAACTCCTAGGCTTCGTCCAGCGTTTGGCGCAGTTTCTGACCACTTGGCAAGCCACCACTTTCCTGATCGGCGAGTATTCCGAGCGGGAGATGCATGAGAACGCTGTCTCGACTGTGGCGGACGGCATCCTGTGGCTCACACAAAATGTGGAGCGCAATTCCGTGGTGCGTAAGCTGCAGATTATCAAGTTGCGCGGGCAAGAGTCGGTGCCGGGCTTGCACACCATTCGAATTAACGAGGACGGGCTACACGCTTTTTCCCGCACGTTCGGGTTGGTCGGGCCAAAGTCGAGACCGGGGAAACGGCGGCTTCTTTCGACCGGCATTCCCGATCTGGATACGATGATGGGAGGGGGCATTGGCGAAGGAGACAGCGTACTGGTGTCCGGCCCCTCTGGCACGGGGAAATCCGCTTTGGCCAGCCAGTTTCTGGCCGCGGGCTTGCGCAACGGAGAGTCTGCAATCGCGGCAATCTTCGAGGAGCGCCCAGCGGGGTACGCGGCACGGGCGGCGGCTTTCGGCCTCGACCTCATTACGCCTCAAACAACCGGGAAGCTCGAACTGCTGTATCTACGACCGCTGGACCTCTCGGTAGACGAGACGATGCAGGACATTCTTGATGCGGTTAGAAGGACGAACGCAAAGAGGGTAGTGATCGATTCGCTGGTCGGTTTTGAGATGGCGCTAGCGCCTGGTTTTCGGATGGACTTTCGCGAATCTCTCTATCGGATGATCGCGGCTCTCACGGGGGCGGGTGTGACAATCTTCACCACGGTTGAGCTAGAAGACGATTTTACGTCGATGCAGTTCAGTCACTATACGATTTCCTTCCTCACCGATGACCTCATCCGGCTGCGTTACGTGGAGATCGACGGTCAACTCCGCAAGATCATGGTGGTGATCAAAATGCGCGGTGGCAACCATAGCAAGGATATCCGGGAATATGTCATAACCGACAAAGGAGTGGTGATCCTCGCTCCGCAGCACACGGAGTATACTCGATTGACCACCGGCCTGCCCGCACGAAGCGGTCACCTTAAAGAAGCGGCGCCAGAACTGAAGCTCAAGGCAAGTTAGATGGCCAACGCTAGGGAAAGCACACGAAGGCCGCTCGCCGTGCCGTGGCGCGTTGAGAGGCGCCTCACGGGCTTTGAGGGGAACTTGCTCCAACCAGGGGCTGTGGCCCTTTCGTAGTTGCCTTGGATACCAGGCTCAGGGGGCCGCGAGCCTGGCCCAATGCGAACGGATGAGGGTGCTCATGCTCGGGGTGGATGGAGGCAGCTTTGCAGGGTTGTTGAAGTTGCGGTCGTAAGTCCAATTGCGAGCGGGTGGCCCATAGACGTTGTTTTGCCCCCAAGCGTTCGTGGCGTAACGGCTACCGAACATGGCCACCATGGAGCCGTTGTAGGTGAAAGCGATGGCTGAACCCCAAGTTTCCAAGAACCGCGGGAAATTCTCCGCGCCGCCGCTGTAGCTTCCATGCACAGTGGTTTCAACTACGCCCGTTAAGAAAGCCGCATTAACAGTGGTAGAGGTGGCGTTGCGGCTGCTGACTGAGGCCGTGCTGTTACCGTCGGTCCAGTTTCCAGAAAGGATCGTGATCGCGTCAGCCATCAAAGCAGCAGGGTAGGAATAGAGGGTGTTAGTGCTTCCCAGGCCATTGGTGTTAAAGCAGTTATAGTTACCATCGACATACAATGGCTGGGGAGTTACCACGGTCAGACCGCCGGTTGGGATAACGATTCCGTTGGTAAGCCGCACGGCGCCAATCTGGCTGGAAGTCAGACCGGTTCGCTTGTCGACGACGTAGAGAGTAGCAACCGGTTTGCCCTCAAGGGTGCGCAGACTGGCGTTGGTGGAGTTCCAAGTGGTGAACTTTCCGACGTCGATGTTGATGGCTTTGACGGTCTTGCTCTCGCGGGCGTCAGTGAAACTGCTGTTGGTGGTGATGAAGGGCAACGCATTGGTAATGACCGTGAGGGAATTTGCGATGCCGGAGCTGGCCGTTATGGTGGAGTTGCTCACGGTAATGATCATATCGGCCTTGTTGTAGAACCGCTGTTTGCCCATAGCTGAGGTCGAGCTTTCTCCGGTAGGCGGCGTATCCAGCAGAGCGGCGATGGCGGTGGCGCTATTGTTGGTCCCAATGGGCAAGCTTAGGCTTCCCGTCCCGGGGGAATGGGTGCTGAGATAGGTAACCGTGCCCGATGGAGGTGCCCGGGCGTCGCCCGGAGCTCGGGAGAAATTAATGGATCCAACTGCGCCAACCGCGTCCCAGAAGGTCAGGGCACTGTCGGGCTCAACATACATCTCCATGTTGGCGTGCACAGGACCCCAGATATTGAAGGTCTGCCCGCAACTGATCTCCATCAGGATGTTGTAGTAGATGGCGAACTGGAAGACGGGGATGGTTGCGAGCTGGACCTCCTGCTGCACTGCAGCCTTGACCGTTTCGGTCCCGGATGCGTTCTGGGCAATGGCGGCGACTTGGAAAGTGCCGGCCATTCCACGCAGGTTCCGATATTGCCCGACCAAATTGGTGAAAACGAAGAGGGTAGTGTTTGAAATGTTCAGGACACCCACATTTCCGGCCAAGTCTTTGAAAATGAATTGACTCCACATCGCATCCTCGGCGGTTGTTGGAACCGCGGCGCGGTAGGTGGCGAGGCTTGACCAGATTTTGCTCTGGTCGCCTTGGCGGAAGTCATAGGCCATGAGGCCGACGGCTTTCTCCGTGGCGGCTTCGGCAGCAGCGACCGAGCTGTAATAGAGGTTGTTGCGCAAAGCGGCCCGGCGGGAACTCGAGGTCCATGTGAGCACACCGCCCACCGCCATGACGGCGAGAGCGGCAATAAAGACCACCATGAGCAACGCATACCCCCTGGGCTTGAGGCCCGCTTGCAGCGGGGATGGTCTCACTTGAGCCCCACATTCCAGATGGTGTTCGGTTTAATTTTAATAATGTAATGATCGGTGCGCAACTCAATTCTTGCTATTGGGGATACCCCCGACCTGGGGAGGGCTCCTCCGGAATTGGTTAAATTTAATGACAAGCATCATCTAACTATGAAGACACACCTATTATGAACGGACGGGCACGTTCACGTACCACTCGCATGAGTCGGGGATATACCTTATAGCGCGCACGGTTCGATGCCGATACTTTTGGTTGTTGAGTTCCAGCGACCCTTTCACACCAAATCCTCAACCATCACACGCCATAGCTCGTGATAAGGGCGAGATGAAGGAGGAACAAGCGGACCAGTCCGTGCCCGGAGACGGCACCCGGCTTCTGCGGGCAGAAACGCGAACGGAGCAGGCGGAGGCGCGGGCGGAACAAGCGGAGGCCCGCACCGAGCGTGCCAAGACCAGGATCGAACAGGCTGAAATACGGACTGAACAGGCAGAGACCCGCACTGAGCAAGCTAAGACTCGGACCGAAGAGGCCGAGTCGCGGAGTGAGCAGGCGATCCGCACATCGGAACTGAATTATCGGCGTCTATTCGAAACGACCAAGGACGGCATCCTAATCCTGGAGGCCGACTCAGGACGCATCACCGATGTGAACCCGTTTCTGATCGAGTTGCTAGGTTTTTCACACAGCGACTTGGTGGGGAAGCCCATTTGGGAACTCGGCGCATTCAAAGACATCGTATCCAACAAGGCCCGGTTCGAGGAACTCCACCGGCAAGGGTACGTGCTAGCCGAAAACCTACCGCTAGAGACAAGAGGCGGCCGCAAGATCGCGGTGGAGTTTGTCACCAACGTGTACCACGCGGGCGACCGTAACGCCATCCAATGCAATGTTCGCGACGTCACGGAGCGCAAACGGGCGGAGGAACAGATCCGGACTCTCAATGAGCAACTGGAGCAACGCGTTGCTGAACGAACCGGGCAGCTGCAGGCTGCCAATGCAGACCTACAGACCGCCAACGCAGAGCTAGACGCCTTTAGTTATTCTGTGTCCCATGATTTGCAAGCCCCACTTCGTCATGTCCTGGGGTTCGCGGAACTGCTGCAAAAAGACGCCGGTGCATCACTTTCAGAGACAAACCGCGATCTAGTGACGACGATCTCTCGAGCAGCGAGGACGATGAGGAGCATGATCGACGATTTGCTGACCTTCTCCCACATCGGAAAAGCGGAGATGCAGAAGACGGCTGTTAATCTAGATCAGTTGCTCAGGGAGGTGCTCGTGGATTTTGAAGCGGACACCAAGAAGCGGCACGTTGCATGGGAAATCCACCCGCTCCCGGTCGTGCGCGCAGATCGTGCCCTTCTGCGTATGGTCCTGGTTAATCTTATTTCCAATGCTGTAAAGTTCACTGGCCATCGCGACGTACCCAAGATCGAGATCGGTTGTGCTCCCAGCCCCGCGAATGAGACCGTGGTGTTCATCCGCGACAACGGGGCGGGATTTGATCCGCAGTATTCGGGCAAGCTCTTCTGCGTGTTCCAACGACTCCACACGCACGAGGAATTCGACGGGACCGGCATAGGTCTTGCGAACGTTCAGCGCATCATTCGTCGGCACGGCGGCCGGGCGTGGGCAGAGGGTGTGGTGGACGGCGGAGCGACGTTTTACATTTCAATTCCCCAATAGAACGGAGGCAACATTAAAGAGTGCGGCATTTCTGCGTCACCGGGGCCGAGCGTAAGCCAAAAGCAGACGGGTTTATGCCTCGCAGCGGTCGAGTCCGCCCCCTTGGAGACCAACCGGTTAAACAAGTCATCGCCTTTACGGATCCTGCACCTGGAGGATAATTGCGACGATGCGGCACTGGTAACCGCGACGCTCGAATCACAGGGCATCACTTGCGCAACAACCCGCGTCGATACTCGCCGCGATTTCATGGCGGCACTGGAACGGGGCGGGATTGATTTGATTCTCTCGGATTTCTCGCTGCCGACCTTTGACGGATTATCGGCGCTGCAAATCGCGCGCACCACTCTGCCAGACGTACCTGTGATCCTCGTGTCCGGGACGCTGGGGGAGGAGTTGGCCATTGAGGCGCTCCAGAAGGGCGCGACAGATTATGTGCTGAAGGAGCGACTTGCTCGACTTGCTCCAGCCGTGCGCCGGGCGATGCTGGAAGTGGCGGCGAACGCGGAGCGCCAGAGGCTGGAGGCGCAGTTCATCGAGGCCCAGAAAATGGAGGCCATCGGCCAACTCGCCAGCGGCGTTGCGCATGACTTCAATAACATGCTCGCGGTGATCCTGGGTCACGCGGAGTTTATTGCCTCGGGTCTGGCCTCGGAAAGTCCGCTGCAAAAGTCCGTCGAGGAGGTTCGCCATGCGGCACAGCGCGCCGTCGGGTTGACACAGCAGCTCCTCCTATTCAGCCGCAAGCAGACGGTGCAACCGGTCGTGCTGGACATCAACGCGGTGGTGAAGGACTTGACCAAAATGCTGTGCAGGCTGGTCGATGAAAACATCGAAATGACGATCGCTCCCGGAGATCGAGCGGGACGCATTCGGGCCGACCCCGGTTACTTAGGGCAATTGCTGATGAACCTGGTGGTCAACGCCCGCGACGCCATGCCCAATGGAGGCAAACTCCTCATCGCAACGGTGAATGTCACGCTCGATCAGAGTCATGCACGCATCCACCCGGGCACAACCCCGGGGGACTACGTCATGTTGAGTGTGCGTGACACGGGGACGGGCATAACGGACGAGGTTAAGGCACACCTCTTCGAGGCGTTCTTCACCACAAAACCGAAGGGCAAGGGCACCGGTTTGGGCTTGTCGACGTGCCAAAGCATCGTCCAACAGTCGGGTGGCCACATTGCGGTTAGCACTGAGCTGGGCCGAGGCACGACCTTCAAGGTTTATTTCCCGCGGGTGCGGCAGCCGCTCGATCAAGCGACAGGATCGGTCGTTGCCGGACCGTTGCCACGAGGGACGGAGACCGTGATGGTGGTGGAAGATGAACCATCCTTGAGGTATCTGGCTTGCAGCGTGTTGGAGGCACAGGGTTACCAGGTGCTCTCGGCATCAAACGGCCAGGATGCGCTGCACGTCGCGCAGGCGCATGTCGGCTCTCCGATTCGTGTGGTGGTGAGCGACGTCATCATGCCGCTGATGGGTGGGAAGGTGATGGCGGAGTGGCTGAAGACGGCCAACCCCGAGCTCAAAGTTCTCTTTACCTCGGGTTACACTGACGACTCGATTGCCCCGCATGGCGTGCTGGAGCCGGGTGTGGCATTTCTGCCCAAGCCTTACACGTCGGCTGCTCTCTCGCTGAAAGTTCGCGAGATGCTGGATGACGCGGACTCTTGCTCGAGCGAGAAGGGGAAACGGACGGAGGCTCATGAAAGCACGGCAGCGACCCGCTGAGAACACCGACCGAAAACCCAGCTCGACCCGAGTTGCTACGTTCGGAAGAGGATCAGATTGAACGCCGAGCGACATCGCAGCCAGCTGGGAGCATGCCAGAGAGCCTGGCCGGACGCTCCCACCGAAGAGACGCCATGAAATCCAACGCATCAAAGGGCCGAAAGGGCGTTGCTCCACGAAACCGGTTCCGTCGATTTTGGAGTGCATCTCAATTATCTGCGAAGATGCTGCTGGTTGCGGGCGGTTTCGCAGCGGGACATGCGGGGTCAGTATCGACCAATACGGTGGCGGACCTGTCCCTGGAAGACCTGGTTAACATCAAAGTCACGTCCGTTTCTAAGAAGGAGGAGAAACTCAATGACGCAGCGGCGGCGGTTTATGTTTTGAGCAGCGACGACTTGCGTCGCTCCGGAGCCAGGAGTGTGGCGGATGCTTTGCGGCTCGTGCCCGGCATGCAAGTGGCGGCGATCAATTCATCAGATTGGGCCATCTCCGCGCGTGGCTTCAACTCGCAGTTCTCGAACAAGCTGCTGGTAATGATTGATGGGCGCACCGTTTATTCGCCGCTGTTCTCCGGGGTCTATTGGGATGCCCAACAGGTATTCTTGGAGGACGTGGACCGGATCGAGGTGATCCGCGGTCCCGGCGGGACGATCTGGGGCGCCAACGCCGTGAACGGCGTGATTAATATCCTGAGCAAGAGTTCCCGGGACACTCAGGGGGGGATCGTCTATGCCGGCGGCGGAGACGTGCATCTGGCCCTGGGTGGCGCGCGCTACGGCGGCCAGATCGGCGATGCCACCTATTATCGCGTCTATGGCGGCTACCAACTCAATGACGACACCAGGCTCGCCACCGGGTCGCCGGCCAACGATAGCTGGGACATTGGCAAAGGGGGCTTCCGGATTGACCACTATACCAAGAACGACGGGCATTTGACCTGGCAGGGAGACGCTTACGGCGGGAGTTTGGCCGATCGCACCGGGGACCTGTACGGCTTCAATACGCTGGGACGATGGACGGAACAGATTTCCGAGACGGCCAGTTATGAGGCGCAGGCATTCTTGGATCGCACGCACCGCAGTGACAATTTGTCGGAAGGCTCAGTGGACACTGCCGATCTGACATTTCAGCACTTGTTCGGATTGGGCAATCACAACGACGTTATCTGGGGGCTCGGCTACCGGTACATCGATACCCATCTTGATAAACCCAACAGCCCGGCCGGCACGATCCTGCAGAAGGAGATACCGTTGAATCTCTTCAGCGCGTTCGTCCAGGACGAGTTGAAGATCGTCCCGGACCGGCTCACATTTACGCTGGGGACAAAAATTGAGCATAATGATTTTACCGGGATCGAGGTTCAGCCCAGCGCGCGTCTGCGGTTTAAACCTGCTGACAACCAAACCGTATGGGCCGCCGTCTCCCGGGCGGTGCGAACACCCAGCGATACGGAAGGCCGGGCTGCATTCACCTTCGTCTCGGGCGCGCCTGTCGTTGGCCCGGGCGGTGGGCTCTATCTGCCAACCATCGAGGGCGACCCATCGGTCCAATCCGAAGTGCTCTGGGCCTACGAACTTGGGTATCGGATCCAGCCCAATCATCGTGTCAGCGTGGATCTTTCCATGTTCATAAACGATTACAGCCGACTCGTGACCCGGCAGCCGCTTGACTTCATCCCAGGCGTGCCCGTGGGGATCATGGAGCTTGACCCGGTGAACACGCTCCACGGCCAGTCTTATGGAGGTGAAGCGGTGATTACGGTAGCGGCGACGGATTTTTGGCGTTTGTCTGGGAGCTATTCGCTGTTGCTGATGCACCTGCGGGGCGAACCCGCCAGCGACGCCCGGTCGCTTGAATTGAACGCGCCAACGCACCAGGTCGTAGTGCGCTCCTCTTACGATTTTACGAAGCAAATCAGCCTGGACGCAGATCTCCGCTATGTGGACAACGTGATGGACATTGCGGCTTATGTCACGGCCGACGTTCGCCTGTCGTACAGGCCTAGCTCAAGGGTCGAGGTGTCGATCGTGGGCCAGAACCTGCTGGCGAACCGGCATGGGGAGCAAGCGAGCGTACTTGGGGTGCCGACCACGGAGGTCCCGCGTGGGTTCTACGGAATCATCACATGGCGATTCTAACCCCAACGCTCCTCCGGTCGTCCGGAGCGCACTGCCGATACTTCCGCGGATGGGGTGCGCGTGCCATGCTTTGCGCTTGCCTTGCGCTGGCGGCGGGGTGGATGACCAAGTCCCCGGTCTTGACGGCTGAGGAACCCCAGGCATCCGAACAACAAGTCAAGGCGGTATTCCTCATCAATTTCCCGAAATATGTGGACTGGCCGGCGGAAGTGTTTGCCGAGACAAACAGCCCGATTGTCATCGCAGTGCCGGGCGAAACGAAGGTCGCCGAGGAGATTCAGAAAATCATCTCCGGTCGGGCCGTCAATGGCCGGGAAATCACTTTAAGGCGCGTGCCCTCCGGCGACACTTCGGGCGTTTGCCACATCGTTTTTATCTCTGCTGCGGAACAACAACGTTCACCGAACCTGCTAGGCAAACTCAAGGGCGGCGGTGTGTTGACGGTTGGGGAAAGCGACGATTTTCTGGAGAGCGGCGGGATCATCAACTTAGCGCGCCGGGATAGGAGGATCGCGCTCGAAGTGAACTTGACTGCGGCCGAAAACGCCCGTCTCAAGATCAGTTCGAAGCTCCTCAACGTTGCCAGCGTAGTGAAGGGCAAAGCGAAGTGAAAACTCCATGCTAAGCGTTCGACACCTTTCCCTGCGGGGCAAATTGACTTTGATCATGATGCTTACCAGCAGCATTGTGTTGTTTCTTGCCTGTAGCACGTTCGTTACCTATGACGCGGCGACCTTCCGCCGGCAATTGGTCGAAAGCGTTTCCGTCCTGGCCAACGCTGTCGGCAACAACTGCGCGGCGGCGATTGATTTTAAAGATTCGTCGGTCGCGCAGGAGACGCTTTCTGCGCTGCGCGAAAATGACAACATCGTTTCAGCGTGCGTTTACTCACGCGACGGCCATGTATTTGCGGTTTACCAGCGCGACGGTGCTTCCCAGGTGGCGCCCGCGATGATGCCCGGTGCCGGGCAGGAATTCACGGGAGACCAGTTGCACCTATTTCGTCCGATCAGGCAGCAAGGCGAAGTGGTCGGATCGATTTACGTCGCCTCGGATCTAAGGGCTTTTTCGACTCGGCTCATGCGATACATCGGTATCGCCGGCATGGTGCTGATGGTATCGTTGCTTGTCGCCCTCGGGCTCTCCAGCCGCCTGCAAAGGCTGGTTTCTGATCCGATTCTACAACTGGCGCGGGTAGCCAGATCGGTGGCGACGGAGAAGAATTACTCGGTGCGGGCGACGAAACGAAGCAACGACGAGTTGGGCCAACTGGTGGAAGGGTTCAATGAGATGCTTGCGCAGATTCAGGTGCGCGACATCGCTCTGCAAACGGCGCGAGATAGTCTGGAGAAGCGCGTGGAGGAACGGACGGGCGAGCTGGAACAAATTCACAGCCAACTCGTCGAAGCCTCGCGCCGAGGAGGGATGGCAGAGATTGCCACCAACGTTCTCCACAATGTGGGCAATGTGCTCAACAGCGTCAACATTTCCACCGGCTTGATCGTTGAGAACGTGAAGAATTCGCGGGTATCACGGCTGGCAAAGGTGGTGATTCTTCTGCGGGAACACGAACAGGACCTTGGGGCGTTTATTACAACCGATCCCAGAGGGAAACAGCTGACTGGTTACCTGGCCCAGCTCTCCGAACACCTGGGGGCCGAACAAGAAGTGATCGCGAAGGAACTGGAATCGCTAAGGCGGAACATCGAGCACATCAAGGAAATTGTGGCCATGCAGCAGAACTATGCCACCTTCGGCGGGGTAAAGGAAATGATCGACGTGGTGAATTTGGTAGAGGACAGCGTGCGGATCAACGAAGGCACCCTAAGGCGGCACCACGTGGAAGTCATCAGAGAATTTGAAGCGGTGCCCCGCATCAACGTCGAGAAACATAAAGTCCTGCAAATCCTGGTGAATCTGGTGCGCAACGCAAAACACGCATGCCAGGAGTCGGACCGCACGGATAAACGTCTCACTGTGCGTGTAGCCAATGGCGACAGCCGGATCAAGATCTCGGTGATCGATAATGGAATTGGGATACCGCCGGAAAATCTGACCCGCATCTTCAACCACGGTTTTACGACGCGCAAAGACGGCCACGGCTTTGGCCTGCATAGCGGTGCGCTGGCAGCAGTAGAAATGGGTGGCGTGTTGACCGCCCAAAGCGCCGGCGCCGGCCAAGGCGCGGCGTTCACCTTGGAGCTGCCGTGCTCGAAGCAGCAAACCTCAGAAATAGGATGACAGGCGAAAGGAACAGGCGGGTGCTGATCATCGATGACAATCGAGCGATTCACGATGATTTTCGCAAGATTCTTTGTCCGGCCACCGCCATGGTGGCTGCCTCGGACGCCGCGGAGGCGGCTCTGTTTGGGCCATCGACCGAGGAGGCAGTCCAGACGAGATTTGAATTGACCTCAGCCTACCAGGGACAGGAGGGAGTGCAGTTGGCGGAAAGGGCAATCGCCGCGGGGCTGCCCTTTGCCATGGTGTTCGTGGACGTTCGGATGCCACCCGGCTGGGACGGTGTGGAAACGGCCCGGAGACTGTGGGATCTTGATTCCGATCTCCAGGTTGTGCTCTGCACGGCTTACTCCGATTACTCCTGGGCCGAACTGTTCCAGAAACTTGGCGATCGCGATAGCTTGCTCATTCTCAAGAAGCCATTTGATAGCGTAGAAGCGCTTCAGATGGCACACGCCCTGACTGAGAAATGGTGGCTGCACGGCCAATCCCGTCGCCGAGTGGATGGTTTGGAGAGCCGGGTCGCCGAACGCACGGACGAGTTGCAGCAGAGCAACCACGCGCTCCAGACCGAGGTCGCTGATCACAAACGGGCAGAAGAATCGCTGCGGTTGCTCGGATCGGCAGTGGAACAGGCCAATGAGTCGATCATTATCACGGATGCTGAACTGGACCGCCCCGGTCCCAGGATCGTCTTCGTCAATCCCGCCTTCACCAGGATGACCGGCTACAATGCGGGGGAGGCGATCGGGCAGACACCACGAATGTTACAGGGACCACACAGCCACTGGGCAGTGCTGCGTCGCCTCCGACAGAATCTCGAGCGAGGCGAAGCGTTTGAAGGGGAGGGTATCAACTATCGGAAAGACGGGAGGGAGTTCGACCTTGAGTGGCAGATAGCGCCCATTCGTGATGCTGACGGAAGGATCACCCACTTTGTGGCCATTCAGCGCGATATTACCGAACGCCACCGCCTGCATGGCGAACTTCTCGAACGGACCCGGCTTGCCGGTTTAACCGCTGAAATCAGCTTAGCGGTAACAGAAAGGGCGACTTTGCTGTCAACGCTACAGCGTTGCGCTGAGGTGACGGTATCATGTGCCGGAGCAGCCGCGGCTCGCATCTGGACGTTAAACGCAGGCGAGAACGTGCTCGAACTCCGGGCCAGCGCGGGTCTTTACACCCAGAACAACGCCGGTCACGCCCCGGTGCCGGTCGGAGAATTGGGAATCGGCATCATCGCCTACCAGAGGAAACCACTTATCGTTAGGGATGTAACTTGCGATCGGCGAGTGCCGGAGCAGGAATGGGCCGAACACGAGGGATTGGTTTCGTTTGCGGGTTACCCGTTGATTGTCGAGGACCGCTTGGTCGGGGTTCTGGCTATGTTTGGCAAGGAACCGTTGTCATCGGCAACTTTACAGACCCTCGAGGGCGTCGCCAATGCGATCGCCGTAGCTATCGATCTTAGGGATCGCGAGCAAGATTTGATCAAAGTCCGCGACGGGGCACTGAGCGCCGCGCGGGGCAAAGCTGAGTTCCTGGCCAACATGAGCCACGAAATCCGCACGCCCATGAATGGGGTCATCGGGATGGCGGGCCTGCTTATCGACACGGAACTCAACCCGCGGCAGACCGAGTTTGCTCAAACCATAAGAAACAGCGCCGAATCTCTTCTCACCATCGTCAACGACATCCTCGACTTCTCCAAAATCGAAGCGGGCAAGCTCAGTCTCGAAGTACTCGATTTCAGCATTCATGAAGTTGTCGAAGATACCTTGGATCTCCTCGCCGAGCGCGCACAGGCAAAAGGTCTCGAGTTGACCTGTGAGTTGCCATCGACCATTCCGAGCCGGTTTCGCGGTGATCCGAGCCGTCTGCGGCAAATACTGATGAATCTTTGTGGCAATGCCGTTAAGTTCACCGAACGGGGCGAAGTCGACGTTCGTGTATCGATCGACAAGACAGCCGCCACGCACCTGTTGGTTCGATTTGAGGTAAAGGACACAGGTATCGGTATCTCTTCGGAAGCCCAAACGCGCCTGTTCCGTCCTTTCAGCCAGGCCGATGGAACAACAACTCGCAGATACGGCGGCACCGGACTCGGCCTGGCCATCTGCAAGCAACTCGTTGAACTGATGGGCGGCACCTTAGGGGTTCAGAGCGAGACGGGATGCGGATCGACTTTTTGGTTCACAACGAATCTCGAGAAATCCGACGTTCCGGAGGGTTCCCGAGATGTTCCCGAGCTTCTGGCAAACCTTCGAGTGCTGGTCGTGGATGATAATGCGACGAACCGAGAGATCCTGCGCCACCAGATCTGTGCCTGGAGGATGCGGATCGGCAGCGCAGCGGGCGGCCTCGAGGCATTGAAGACACTGCGCGAAGCCGCCTTGGCTGGTCAGCCGTATGACCTCGCATTGCTGGATGCGCAGATGCCGGTAATGGATGGCTTGACTCTCGCCCGAACCATAAAGTCGGAGCCGGCAATCGCCTCCGTCCGGCTAGTGATTCTCACCTCCCTAAGCCAGTACCAAACCTCCGATGAGTTGGCTGCGGCGGGCATCGACGCCTACCTCACGAAACCCGTTAAACAACATCGCTTGTACGATTGTCTCTTGAACGTGTTGGGTAAGGCGCGCGGAGACCCTGGCGCTCTCGATCCTCTCGACTTCAAACCCGTAGTTCTCGCGCCGCATGTGAGATTCAAGGTCAGGATTCTCGTGGCCGAGGACAATCAGGTGAACCAAATGGTGGCCTGCGGCCAATTGAGAAAGCTTGGTTACGCTGCTGATGTCGCGGCCAACGGCCTGGAAGCGTTGGAATGCGTTCGGCGGATTCCTTACGACGTCATTTTTATGGACTGCCAGATGCCCGAGCTAGATGGGTATGAGGCTTCACGGCAGATCCGGCAGGCTGAACAAGGGCTCTCCCCTGGCCGCCAGCCGGTGCATATCATTGCGATGACCGCGAATGCGGTTCTGGGGGATCGGGAGAAATGCCTCGACGCAGGCATGGACGATTACATCAGCAAACCGGTTCGCCTCGCCCAGATCCAGAACGCGTTGGAGCGATGGCGCCTGAAAGCGTCCGGGCAGCCTGATCTCTCGGACAATGCCGGCACACCTGAGGCATCCAGTTCCGTCCCGGCCACGGAGGCCGAGGGGCCAAGCGACTCGCTCGAGCGTGGTCCAATTAGAGTGTTGCCCGAGCCGTCCAACCCGATCGTGGAGAAGTCAGACGATTAGTATGTCGGCCGACAAACATAGGCGGGTACTGATCGTCGATGACAATCGAGCGATACACGACGATTTTCGCAAGATTCTCTGTCCGGCCACCGCCATGGTCGCCGCCTCGGACGCGGCGGAGGCGGCTCTCTTTGGGCCCTCGACTCACGTAGCAGTTCAAACGGCATTTGAATTGGACTCGGCCTACCAAGGGCAAGAGGCGTTACTCTTGGTGAAGAAAGCGCTTGATGCAGCGTCACCCTATGCGCTCGCGTTCGTGGACGTTAGGATGCCGCCCGGTTGGGATGGCGTGGAAACGATCCAGAGAATCTGGGAATTGGATCCCGACCTTCAGATTGTCCTATGCACCGCATATTCCGACTATTCATGGGGTGCAATGTTCGAGAAACTCGGAAGCTGCGACGGATTGCTCATTCTCAAGAAACCGTTTGACAGCGTGGAGGCGTTTCAAATGGCGCACGCGCTGACTGAGAAATGGTGGTTGCGCCAGCAATCGCGGCGAAGGATGCAGGAATTGGAGAGCAGGGTTGCGGATCGGACCCGGGAGTTGCAGGAGAGCAACCAAGCGCTCCAGACGGAAATCGCCGAACGCGGGCTCTCTGAGAGTGCGTTGCGCGAAAGCAACGAGAAGTTTCACCAGTTGGCGGATAACATCACGGATGCATTTTGGATCCGTTCACCGGACTTGCGCGAGGTGCAATACGTGAGCCCGGCATTTGAGAGGATTTGGGGCCGTACTGTTGAAAGCCTCCGTGCCAATCCGCATCTGTGGGCCGACTACATTGTGCCGGAGGACCGTGAGCGCGTGCTAAAGTCCTTCGCAACCCTCACGGGAGACGCGCCCACTTTGGACATCGAGTATCGCATCACTCGGCCAAGCGGCGAGATTCGTTGGGTTCGCGTCCGGGGTTTCCAAGTTAGGGATGCCGCCAATAATGTGAGCCGCCACGTCGGGATTGTTACCGACATCACCGATCGGTGGCAGTCGGAAAAAGCACTCAGGCAAAGTGAGGAGCGTTTCCGGAGCTACTTCGAACTCGGGTTGGTGGGCATGGCGATCACCTCCCCAACCAAAGGGTGCGTCGAGGTGAATGCTGAGATCTGCCGGATCCTCGGGTACGAACGAAGTGAGTTATTGCGAATGAGCTGGACGGAGTTGACTCACCCGGAGGATTTGCCAGCTGAGGTCGCCAATTTCAATCGGATCCTGTCAGGAGAGATTGAGGGCTATACCATGGACAAACGGTATATCCGTAAAGATGGCCAAGTTATTGAGGCTAGCATTTCGGTAAAATGCTTACGCGGAGCCGACGGGTCAGTCGACTGCGTGGTGGGGTTGCTGTACGACATTACCGAACGCAAACGGCTGGAGACGCAACTCTTCCGCGCTCGGAAACTGGAAACCATCGGGAAACTGGCGGGCGGCATCGCCCACGAGTTCAATAGCCTCACGACAGCAATCATCGGACACAGTGAAGTGCTGCTCAAAACGCTCGTCCCAGGCGATCCATTGATCAAGAACGCGACTGAAATTCAGCGAGGGGCCGAGCGCGTCGCAACCTTGACACGCCAGCTTCTAGCCTATGGCCGCAAACAAACCCTCCGGCCGTTGATCCTTAGTTTGAACTCCGTCCTGGCCGGCATGGAGAAGGAGGTGCGGAATTTGGTGGGCCGAGGCGTGGAACTTAAGATTGTTCCGGCCCAAGGCCTTGGTGCGGTTAGGGCAGACCCGGAACAGATCGAGCAGGTCGTTATGAATCTGGCAATGAACGCCGCCGAAGCGATGCCCGACGGCGGCACCCTCACTCTCGAAACCGCCAATGCCACGTTGGATCAGGAGTACGTCAAACGGTTTCCAGAAATGCGGGCTGGAGAATATGTCAAGCTAACCATCGCCGATACGGGTGAGGGCATGAACGAGGAAAAAAAGACCCGGGTGTTCGAACCCTTTTTCTCAACCAAAGGTGTCGGTAGAGGAAAGGGGCTGGGATTATCCACGTGTTACGGCATCATCAAACAAAGCGGCGGCCATCTTGACTTCGAGAGCGCGCCAGGACACGGAACCACTTTCAGCATTTATCTTCCCCAAGTCGATCCTCGGACGCGCACCTCGGTTCCACGTTCCGATTTGGCTGCGTTGCCGCGCGGGACGGAGACTATTCTTCTAGTGGAGGACGATGCCACCATGCGGGAGATGGGGGCATCGTTGCTAAGGCGACTGGGCTACAGGGTATTCGTGGCGGCTGACGGCATCGAAGCCTTGGGTCTCAAACAGAGGCACGACCTCGAACACACTGATCTGTTGTTTACCGATCTTGTGATGCCGAATATGAGCGGCACAGAACTCTGTGAGCGTTTGAGGGCGTCAGATCCACACATTAAGTGTCTTTTTACTTCGGCATACACCGAGTATGCCACCGGCCATCAAGACGTGGGCGCTCAAGGTGCCGCCTTTTTACCAAAGCCATTCACACCCTTTGCGTTGGCACAGAAACTGCGAGAGGTGCTTGATGAACCAGAATCCACCGAACTGGACGCCGTTTGGAAAACACGCGACTCGCCCAAGGAAACTCGATCAACCCCCTCGACGCCCTGAGGAAAGTCCCCACGTTCGCAAACCGTCTCCAGCCTTGCTTCCCGCCCAGTGAGCAAAGGCCGAGTCCCCGTACCACGCAGCGAACGAGAGTCACCGAGGTTCTGACGCTTCCGGGTGTGTGGTGCATGAAGCCACTCTGCCATCCCCCACGAGTCGCAGGAGAGGGTAGCATTACGGCTGCACCAACACGCGGTAGAATCGTTGCGGAGTTGTATCCTCCGGACGGACCGGAACTTCGATTAGTCGTGCGCCAATCGGCGCTGGCACTTCGGCAAATTCGTGCCAAGCATAGTCCAAGGAATCACGGCATTGGACCTCATAGACATGACCCGCGGCAGCCGTGAACCGCAGCAAGATTGCCGGCCCATCCGAGGTGTTCGTCAGCTCGGCTCGGAGTTGGAGCACACTGGTGGCGGAGTGCGGATCGGTGCCGGCAAGGTATTCCTCCAGGTTCGAGCTGCCGTCTTGATCAGGATCCGCTTGGGCATCCGCAGGATCAAACGGATCGAGCCCGCATTGAACTTCCCAAGCGTCCGCCATGCCGTCGCCGTCGCTATCCCGGAGGTTGCTCGATCCGGGGGTGCCTCCCGGGTTGAGCAGGTAAATGCAGGGCGACCCGTCAGGGACGCGGCCTTGTGAGACTCCTGCCGGCTGCGTGCCGTAAAGGACGAGGTCGAGCGCCGAGCCGTTGGTACCAAAGCAGCCGAGAGCGCCACCTTGCGCGCTCAATCGAAAGCTGACATGGGATGCGCCCTTGTTGGTCTCGCAGTCGGCAAGGAAAGTGGTGAACCCGCGGGCGGCAATAAAAGAAAACATCGGGATGGTGTGCTTGGAGGGGTTGCCCAAATCATCCGTGAGGGACAGACCTCCCATATCCACAGGCAGTTCGCCGAGGTTGACGAGTTCAAGCCAGTCATCCCCCGTCCCGCTCGTCATCCACTCGTTAAGCCGAAGGCCGCTCGGGCGGGCGAGCAGCTCAGATTGATTCGGGCCGGCCGGGGTTGGGACGCCGAGGGTCCAATTCGCGCCGCCATCCACCTGACGGGCGAGGGAGTAGTCGGGCAACTGCAGCCCAAAGGTGATAATGTCCCGCAGAATCAGGCCGTTGGTCGAGGGACCGAAAAGCGCCAACGTCTCACCATGTGAAGCGAGGGCAAATCCCGTATGGAGACCCGGCGCGCCGAGATCCGCGTCGCACCAGACGACCAGATAGCCGTGGGCCGGTACTGCGGTTTGGGGCGGAAAACTGAATCGCTCCGGTTGCAGCAGATCGTCAGTGAGAGTGTAGCCGTCCAAAGCCTGGTCGTTTGCGGAGAGGTTGTACAACTCGACCCAGTCGGGGTAGCGACCGCCGTTACTGACGGCGTGGTGGTTCTCGGCCATGATTTCGTTGAGGACGACGACGTTGGAGTCCGGCACCGGCCGGCCGTAAACGAACGACGTTTCGGCTGACGGAACGGATGGATGGCCGAGGGCATCGATGTAGGTGCACCGCCAGAAGTAGGTTTCACCGACGCGTAGCAGAGAGGCAGGGAGAGCCAGCTCGGCCAGATCATTGGTGCTGGTATAGAGGAACAGCGGCTCATAGTAGGTGCCGGCCGAGTGGCGGATACTCCAAATGGTCGCCGCGTGCGGCGAAATCGGATTGGTGGTGTGGGCGTAGGACGAAGCGCGGAGGAAGGAAAGAGATGTGGCAGGCGCGAAGTGGACCAGAGAAAGATTGGTCGGCCGCAGCGGCTGCGGAAAGACCCCCAATTTCGCCTCGTTGTTCACGCTCGTGAGACGGAGTTTGGCGAAAGTGAGGAAGCTGTTGCTCAATCCCAGGCTCGAAAGATTGTCGGCATGCAAGAGGCTATTGTTCAACCACCAGGCGCGCTGTTTGAAATCTTCGGCGCAGCCAGCCATCAGGGTTTGTTTGAAGTAGTTCAGTTCTGCGGCCGGGCGAGCGAAGTTCATTGGAGCTAAACCTGTCATCAGCGAGTCGAAATCCCACGGGAGAAGGCTCCACCTGCCATCGCCCCCCCGCCACAGGAAGTAGTTGTGAATCCGGTCATCCCAGGCACACATCCAGTTGATGACCGAGAGGTAAGTCAGCGTTTTGTCCAGATTCCATTGGTCCTCAAGGAAGCGGCGCACCGGAGCGATTTGGTTGCCGGACGGCGCCGTGGTGCGGTTGCTGCGCGCCACCCAGAGGTCATTGATGAGATTCGTCAGCGGCAGGTGGCCGATCCACTCCGGGAACTGCGAACCGTAAGTGTACTGGTAGCGTTGCAGGGCGGTCCAGTTGGTGCCGCGGGCAGGGAGCCTCGTCCCATCGGCTGGGCCGTAGGGGCCGCGAGAGGCTTCGAAGACGCCCTCGGCTTTGTAGAGGCTGCCAGGGTTACTCGTGGCGGGCAGGAGCCCTTGGGACACTTGCTCACGGTAATAGCGTTCGAAGGTCTGCTCATCGTAGAGGTCCATCTGAAGGCGCGGCAGCACTGCTTGCTTGTTAAGGTACAGGTCAATCCAAAGAGTTAGCGGGATGGGCAAGCCAACCTCCCTGAAAATGGCGTGGCCGGCCTGGGTGGTGGCATCTTTGTCACTTAGCAGGACCGCATCGCGCCCATCAAACCGACGGTAACGAGGAAAGGCAACGTGGTAAGACCTTCGCCCGGGACTCCGGAGATAGATGCTGCCGTGATACCTTATGCGCACGTCGTATACGACGCCGTCGGCAACGAACACGGCTGGCTCGGTGGCGTTCCAGGACGGGCGGGGGCGTCCAGGCGGGTCTGGCGCGATGGTCGGGCCACCCGCAATATTCGTGGACAGCGCAGTCAGGCTCCGGGAAGAAATGAAGACGTCGTAAGCCGGGTTTACTCGAGTTCGCACGGGGCTAACGAAATAGCTGTGCCAAGCAAACGGGTCGCCAGCGCGCGGGGAAACAACTTCGTCGCCCTCGCCGAGATCGGCGTGAATACGAAACCGAACGACGGCGCGGTCCACCTGCCCAGGGAGGTCGGCGAGGAACCGTCCCTCTGTGGGCTCCCCTACGGACAGCATGGCGATCGAGGTTCTGGTCTCGTTGGTACGGTCCAGATCATCGACGAAATACTCGACGCGCGCACCAGAAAGCCCTGCGGCCGAACTGAACAGGCATTGGACACGCACCATTTTCTGCCTCCGGATCAGGCGCTGGCCATCGTCGGTTTGGCCGACGTCCAAACCGACGACCACCGGTTTGGGAACGGCTCGCTGAATTGCGTTGGGATGACCCGGGCTGGGCTCGCCCGGCAAAGGCGAGGCCACCCAATTGGCAGCATCGTTCGCCGGCCAACCGAAGCTGACCCGTTCCAAAGACCGCCCGCGATAGAGACAGTTGCTTCGGGGGAAGCCCAGCCAATCCTCGCCTGCACCAAGCCCGTCGGCGCCAATGGGCCAAGGGAATTTCGCCGAGTAGGTCACGGATTCGACCGTCTTCCCGGCAACATCACGCAGTGTCAGAGTCCCCCCGGAATTGTCCAGGCGCCCTTGCCAGGGACCGACGACCTGGTCAGAGCTCAAGCCATAGGCCGAAACCGCCAGCAGATGTTGAGGATCCCCAGCGACTACAACCAAACCGCCCGGCGCCAATAGTGGGCCATTAGTAAACTGGAAGGTGACCTCGCCGGTCACGGACCATCCGGAGAGCGGGACTGCCTCCGTGCCCCAATTATATAATTCGATGTACTCATGCACATCCTCGGACAGGTCGAGCGCAGGCAAGCCGTTGGTGTTGAAAACCGGCTCCTCCACCGGATGATACATGATCTCGCTGAACCCCACTTTCGCTTCTGCCTGGAGAAGAGCCGGCGCCAGAACCCAGGCGCAGCCGCAGATGAGACAGACGACGAACGCTTTGGACCCATTCTCACCGGGCAATCCTCGGGCTTTCCCGCTTGCCAATCGCCATATGCCGCTCATGGAGATCGTGACACTCTATCACTCCTGCTCACATTACGCTATTGGAACTTAAGTAGGAGCGAAAGCAGGGGGGCGCCACGGGTCGGACACACGCCGTCGGTTTGACATCGTTCCTCCGTTTCGCCAACCTCGGGGGGAGAAAACGTACGGGTTCCATTCGATGGGGCCCGTGGATGTCGCATGATCTCGAGCAAACGGATGATGGCGGTGTCTGGATCTGGCGCCGAAGCGACAATGGCCGCCCCGTGCTGACCTCGGCAAACACCAAATGCCACGCATCGATCACGTCAAACTGCTAGCGCATAAAGGACTGAAGGAAGCGATCCTTTCCGACCTTGGCCGAATCAATATCGTTTGTGGCCCGAACAACAGCGGCAAGACGACGGTCCTGGAGTGCCTGGCCGATCAACGACTGCGGGTGCCCGGATCGACCATTTCACCGCGAGCCGTGGAGGAGATCTCCCTAGAGGCGCTCAAGAGTTGGCTTTCAAACGGGGGCAACAGCAATCTTGGGAAACTCTACCTCCAGCATGTACAGAAAGGGCTTGGACAACAGGGGCTGTGGTTTACGGATCAGATCGACGGCCTCGTGGCTCAGATCGATTGGACACTATTCAAGGACTCTGCTGCAGCAGCGCTCAGTCTAAGGGAGGCGCTTAGCAGCAGGTTTCCCGCTCAACCCTCTGCCGTCCTTCTCCCGTCCACACGACGGCTGGAAACTTCCAGGCCCGTGGATACCGCCGACTCCATCCTTCCCGACGGGACCGGGGTTCTGAATTGGCTGTTCATGGCGAAGAACCAGACCGCATCGACCGACACTCGGCGGCAATTCGACGCACTACGCAGGGCGTTTGAGGGGATTTGTCGGGAATATACTTTCGACATTTCGATCAACCAGCATCCTCAGCAACCTTCTTTGAACTGCGCCTGGCTTCACTTCTGCAGGGCCGGCAGCAAGGAATTTCTGGCCACAGATTGTGGGATGGGCCTGCAACAGGTTCTACTCATCCTCTACTTCACCCTGGTGACCGACACCGATCTGGTGCTGATTGAGGATCCGGAAGATCATCTTCACCCAGACCTACAGCGGCGGTTGATTAACTTCCTGCGCGAGAAGACTGAAAAACAGTTCTTTCTCTCAACTCACTCCAGCGTCTTCCTGAGCACGAGCGTGGCTGATTGCGTGTTTTCGTGTCGCATGACGGATTCCGTGCAAGTGGAGAACGTGACCAGCCACGCGACGTTGCTGACGGACCTAGGTTACTCGATCGCAGATAACCTGGTCGCCGATGTCGTCATTCTTTCCGAGGGCCCAAAGGACAGGCCGGTGCTCGAAGAGTTCTTGAGAAAGATGGGCGTGCTCGGACACCACCACATCAAGATCTGGGCACTGAGTGGCGACATCATCGACCAAATCGATCTTTCCGTCCTCGCTCGGAGCTGCCAAGCGATCGCCGTCGTTGGCAACGATGTGGGCAATTCCCACGCTCGAACTCGTTTCGAGTCCAAATGCCGTGAGCACAAGATCAATGTCCTCCGTTTGGAACGATGCGCTATCGAGAACTACTTCACCCTGGGAGCAATCTCGACCGCGATGCCTGGCCACAAAATCCCCGAAGGACTCACTCTGTTGGACTATGGCAAGCGCGTCTCCGACCAAGTGGGCTTCGATGTAACGAAACACGGTGGCCGCATTGCACAGGCAATGACGCTCGAGGACATCAAAGGCACGGACTTCGAACAGTTTCTCAAGGGTGTGGAGACCCTGGCTGCAGGATGACCGCAGCGGCGAGCGCGACGGTGATCACCCGGTTGATCCCGTGCCGCGTCGTGTAACCGTGGGCGCAACTCAGCGGTGTCCAAATTGGATCACCAGACCGCCGAGAATGATGATGAACAAGCCGAGCCAGGTGGAGAGGGGGATCGTTTCCTTGAACACGACCCGGCCTGCGAGAATGCTCACCAAGGCAAAGACGCAAACATAAACTCCTAGAAGCTTGGAGAAATCCCATCGAACCGTGTTGACCACGATTCCGTAGGAGCCCAGGGCGAGAAAACCAGCCGCTATGAATAGGCTGCGGCCCTCTCGCAGCCCCTTACGGACAACGGCATCACCGCCGACCTCCAGGATTGCCGCCAAGAGGAACGTGATCCAGGCTAGTGGTGTCATAGATTTGTGGAATGTGGCGGTTTAGCTATCGCGTTCGATGCGCGCGTGGTGGTCTAGTTTCCATCGCCCCGCGCGGAGAAAGAGTCGGACACTCCGTCCATGGGGAAAACCGGGGACTTCCACCGACAGGGTTAGACCCAGGCAACGGTTCCCCGTCTGGCCAAGCCAGGGGGGGTAGGCGAGCGTGGATCTGTCAAACCCAATGGGCGATGAGCGCGGACACCGTCAGGAGCCAGATTACCGCAGCGGCGCCCAGGAGTCGAAGCATAAACCGGCGCGTGCGGGCGGAGTTGGCTGGGTAGATCTGCATCCAGGAGTTGTCCACCAGCCAACGCACTGGCGCCCACGCGGCCCCCGAGTTCGAACTCCATTGGTAACGGTCGGGAATGAATCCCTCGGCGGCCAATTCGTGGAGGAACGCTGCTTTGCGCTCGTCAGAAAACGTGTTTCGCGTGGCGCGGATGATGACCTCGTCCCCGGCATCTTCGACCAAGAACTGCGTGTCCTGGTCACGAAAATAGAACTCGAAGGAGCGATCTGAATGGGTTTGAGCTTTCATGGAACGTGAAGGACTCGGCCTTCCGGTTGAGTGTTGAATGACCTAGGATCGTCAAGTTCACTGCAGCACGGCGCCGTCCGGTCGAGGCGAGCAACACCCGGCACGGGGCGTGCCGCATCACCTTGAGGGCGGTATTGGCGTGTAACCATCTCAGCCGGCCCCGGTAGCCGCGGGCGTGCATAACAATCGTGTCCGCCTGCAAACACCTTGCTGCCTCCACAATTGTCTCCGCAGGACGCCCCTCGCGAACGAGGACATCTGTGACAGCCTCCTCGCCAAGGCAATCAGCTAATTGGCGCAGCCGGCGTTCCGCGTCCTGGCAGAGCTCATTCACCATCCGCGTGCGTTGGATCCCGCGCTCTTCGCCGACAATATTCAGATGCACAACGTGGAGGAGAACCAGCTTGCCTCCGGACTCACGGGCAAGATTCCTGGCGATCGCGAGAGCCACGTGCGAGCCGTCCGACAGCGTGAGAGGGACGAGGATGGTCCGGGAGCGCGAAGCAGGACGACTGCGACCGCAAACGCCATGCTCGTGGCCGGTCGCATCCGCCAGTTGCATCTCCTCGCACGAGCCGGCCATGGTCGCGGTGGGAAGAGGCTCGTGATTGGTGCTGATCTCAGCCATGGTGCCGTTCATACGGTTATTTCGGTTGTGGCCGTGCATCCACAACCGCGGGCTGGCTGCTCGCGGGGTAGTGGTGGTGACGGCCCCGATGGCTGAACCAGTAGAAGAGAAGAAAGAACAGCGCGACCTGGATCGCGAGAAAGGCAGCGATCTTCAGGAAGAAAGGGAGGCGCGCCTTCCAAAGTTGCGGAGGCTGAAGGTGCCTGAATCGATCCGTCAAGGAGACTTCATCATAGTCATTCAACTCAGCCTTCATGGCGGCGGCCGAGGGGTAACGCCGCGAGGGGGTGCGTTCCAGGGCATGCAAAATGATCTCCTCGATTTCCGGGGAGAGTTGCGGATTCCGCTTGCGCGGCGCCTCGGGGTCCCCGGTGACACGAGCGTTCATAATGACGTAGGTGTTGCCGCCGTTGTAGGGAGTCGAGCCGGTAGTCATTTCGTAGAGAATCGCTCCCAAGGCGTAGATGTCGGTTCGGGCATCCCCACGCTTTCCCTGGACTTGCTCGGGGGCGATATAATCAGGGGTCCCCATGGTGGAGGAGAAACCGCCAAAAGTAAGACGACGGGCGCTCTGGGATTTGGCGATACCGAAGTCCATGATGCGAATCGTGCCATCCTTGCAGAGCATGACGTTGTCGGGTTTCAGGTCACGATGCACCACGCCTTTCCGATGCAAGTAGTCGAGCCCGTCGCAAATCTGCGAGGCGATGCGCGCGGCTTCGCGCTCGGGCAAACTCGCCTTTTCGCGGAGACGTGCACCCAGGGTCTCGCCCTCGAGATACTCCATCACCAAATAGGGCCGTGTTTTCTCCGGTGCGGGCAGAATGCTGAGGACATACGGGTGGTCCAAGGTAAGACCGATGTTCTCCTCGCGCTGGAAGCGGGAGAAGAAGCCGGGATCGCTCTCAAACTTCAGCAATGGGACCTTCAAAGCGACCGACTTGCCGGTCTGACAATCCAAGGCCTGATAGATCCAGGCCATCCCGCCGCGGTTAATCACCTCCACAATCTCAAATCGATCATCTAAGACCTCCCCCGGCTGGAGTTCGTCGGAGGAAGGAGACGAGGTGGGAATGCCGGGAGACACCCGGCTGTGTTGGGAACCGAATGCGTCCATAACTGATCCTTCGTGAGAAGGATCTTTCGGGATTGTGGGAGCAGCAAGCACTGTCAGGCTGCCCATGCCGCATCGGCCAATCGAACTTTCCATGGGCGCACTATCCCATGCGACTGGGGTCTCGGGTAATTAAGAGGTGCCTCAAAGACATAAAATTCCCGTTAAGAGCTGAGCTGTCGTGAGTTGGAATGGCGTGCCATTTCTGCACGCCTCCTGTGATTCCTGCATCTCCAGTTCAGGAAGGAGGCCTGCCTTTTGGTGCGCGGAGCGGTTTACTTGAGCGGCGCGAATGATTCCGCTGGTCTCGTGTTCTCAACTCGAGACAGATCCTCGAACCGAAAATGACACAACTCGACAATCCAAACAGCGGCCCTAAGACCCGTCCGGAGCCGCCGCCGGGTTGGTCATACGCCCCATGAATAGAAAAGTTCCGCTGGCTAGGTCGCGGATCAGGAATGGGAAGGGATGGTTGGCATTGAATGTGGAACTCATGCTCTTGCTCTTCGCCTGGAACATTGTCGTTGCCGCCGCCTCCGTACCCGATTCGCTCACTTCGGCAAATGGTGTTTGAGTCCCTTCCAGCGCAACCTTTTGCGCCCGGCGGGTTAGTAACATCAATGACGATGAAGAGCGGCCTCGCGCCTATGGAGGTCTTCCAACGGGTGTTGACCAACATCCAAGAGGTGATGCGCGGCCAAGCCGCGGCCATCCGCAAGCTTATGGCGGCAATGGCTAGCGGTGGACACGTCCTTTTGGAGGATTACCCCGGGACCGGCAAGACCACGCTTGCAAAGGCTTTGGCGCGCTCGATTGACGCGCAGTTCAAGCGCATCCAATTCACACCAGACCTGCTGCCAACAGACATCGTGGGCGTCTCGATCTATAATCAGCACGAACAACGGTTCTTGTTCCGGGAGGGGCCGGTTTTCACGCATATTCTCCTGGCGGACGAGATCAACCGGGCATCCCCGCGCACCCAATCGGCTCTGCTGGAGGCCATGGGCGAGCAGCAAGTGAGTGTCGAAGGCGACCGCCGCGGGCTGCCGGAGATGTTTTTTGTGATCGCGACTCAAAACCCGGTCGAGTTCCGAGGAACCTATCCCCTACCCGAGGCCCAAATGGACCGGTTCGCCCTGCAGTTCAGCCTTGGGTATGTAACGGCTGAGGAGGAAGTGGGCATCCTCTCGGAGCACCAGCATAACCACCCCTTGGAACGGCTCTCCGCCTGCGTTACCCTTGACGATGCGCTGGGACTGCGACGAGCCACCGAAGGGATCCGGATGAGCGCCGAGTTGAAGCGATACGTGGTTGATTTGGTCGCCGCGACGCGAACCACCCCCGGCGTGCAATTGGGAGCCAGCCCACGCGCCTCTCTGGCGCTGATGAAGGCAGCCCAGGCAATAGCCCTGTTCGACGGGCTCGAGTTCGTAACTCCCGACCATATCCAGGAGATGGCGGGGCCAGTGATCGCTCACAGGCTGGTGTTGGAACCGCAGGCCAAGTTCTCGGGCTTGACCAGCCGCGGGGTGGTTGACGAGATTCTAAAGAGAACACGCGTGCCGGCCTAAATCGCTGCCGGTCCAAACACCAAGGGCGATGTATCGCCTTCTCTACCTCTGCTATCGAGGGCTCTCAAACGGGCGCTACTGGGTGATGCGTCGGTTTACGCCCGCGGGATTAGCCGTCCTCGGAGCGATGGCTGTCGCGGGTGGTATTGGGGTGGACACAAGCGCGAACGTGGCCCACCAGGCCTTTGCCCTGCTGCTGGCGCTGTTGCTCGTGGCGATCGCAGGTTCGGTGAGGTTTCGAGGCAAGTTCGCTGTGGACCGGCTGCTCCCGCGGTTCGGCACTGTGGGCACGACGCTGGCCTACAGCGTGTTGGTCGCCAACACCGGCCATAAGACCCAACGCGGCCTTTTGGTCATGGAAAACCTCATTGACCCGCGACCGAGCCTGGAGGAGTTCACCGCCCAGTTCCGGGCGGAAGATTCCCGCACTCGATCGTTCCGGGTGGGTCAGAGAATGCGCAAGCCACCCAGCAGGATGGCCAGAATCCGCCCTCGCTCGCTGCCATCGCTTCCTCCTGGCTCCAGCGGTGAGGTGCGGCTGGAATGCCTGCCCTTGAGGCGTGGTTTGTTGCGCTTCACCGCTGTGACCGTCGCGCGGCCCGATCCCCTGGGCCTGTTCCAAGGGCTGCGGAACTTGCCCAAGCCGCAGACTGTCCTGATCCTGCCCAAACGATATGCGCTCCCACCGATCGCCCTGCCCGGGGTCATGAAGTATCAGCCCGGCGGCGTGGCTCAAGCCTCATCGGTGGGGCAATCGGAGGAGTTCGTCTCGCTACGCCCCTACCGATCCGGCGACCCCCTGCGGCGCATCCATTGGCCAAGTTGGGCGAAGGCCGGGGAGCCGGTAGTGAAGGAGTTTCAAGACGAGTTTTTCGTACGACACGCCTTGGTGCTGGACACGTTCCTGGATGCGCCCGAGAGCGATCTGTTCGAGGAAGCGGTCTCGGTGGCAGCATCGTTTGCCTGCGCGATTCAAACCCAGGAGTCGTTGCTGGACCTGATGTTCGTAGGACCGCAAGCGATCTGTTTGACGGCGGGCCGGGGCGTAGCGCACGTTGAACAAATGCTGGAAATCCTCGCCGCCGCACGACCTTGCAGGGATCGCTCATTCGAGACGCTGTGCCAGTTGGTGCTCGACCACATGAGCCTCGTGAGCGGTTGCATCCTGGTGCTTGTCCGTTGGGACGAGGCTCGCCGCGACCTTGTGCGACGGCTTCGAGCGATGGGTGTGCCCCTGGTGGTTTTGATGATTGTGGAGCCGGCCGCCAAAGACGTCCTGGCCAACTCGGATGCCGGGGATCGACCCGAACGCTTTCATGTATTGGAAACTGGCAAGATCCAGGAAGGGCTTGCGAGGCTATGAGAACGCCGCCATTTCTGTTGGGGGCCGTCCTGTTGTTTTGGGGATGGGAGACGGGTTTCACCTGGGTTGCAGCGTTCATGAGCATCACCCTGGAGCTGTCACGCGGGCTCAAGTCCAGGTGGGAATTCTCCGACAAAGAGTTCATTCAGCTCTGGGACCTGTGCGTTCTCGTGTTTATGGGTGCGGGCGTGTACGCGTTGGCCGCCAACGAGGGCGCGGCGGCGCTGAGCGGCTTGTTCAGCGCCCAGACGTTCGCCGAACGAACGAGCGCCCTCAACCACGGTTCCCGGGCGGCGCAGACGTTCATTCAATGGCTGCCAATGATGTTCTTTCCATTCATGGCAGCCCAAGCGTATAGCCAAAGCGCCGATGTCGAGCTGGCTACGTTTTCCTTATGGCTGCGCCGGCAAAGACGCTTCGCGCTCAAGCGCGGGCTGCCCATCATGCCAGGCCGGCGGATAAACGTCAGCTACCCATACTTGGGGATCTGCCTGGCCGGTGCGTGTGCGCTTGAGACGGAAGCCCGGAGTTTCTACATTGGGTTTGCAGTGCTGATCGCCTGGACCTTGTGGTCGGTACGAAACCCGCGGTTCGCTCTGCCCGTCTGGGCTGGTTGCCTAATGCTTGCGGCGGCACTCGGATTTGCTGGAGGACTGGGCCTGGAACGATTGCAGGTCCTCCTGGAAAACCTCCCCACGCAGTGGATGTCGCGCTTCGCTCGACACAATGCGAGTGGCAAGGAAACTCGCACGGCCCTCGGGGAAATGGGGAGGATCAAGCTTTCCGGCAAAATCCTCCTGCGCTTGGAGGTGCCCAAAGGTCAATCCCCCCCGGCGCTATTGCGCGAGGCGAGCTACTCGGTGTTCCGGTCGCCGGTTTGGCTGGCGAGCTCGAAAACGTTTGGGGACGTAATCGCAAGCACCAACGACTCCTCCTGGGTGCTATTGCCTGGGGCCCAAGCGGAGCGATCCCTGAGAATTGCGGAATCGTTTTCGGACGGGAAGGGCCTGCTGGCGCTGCCGGCCGGTGTCACTCGGATCGACGACCTGCAGGTGGCCCAGGTGGAGACCAACCGGTTGGGGGTCACCCAGATGAGCGGAGGGCCCGGGTTGGCGGTGTTCTCAGCGGGCTTTCGAGAGGATGTCGCGATGGACGGTCCGCCCGATATTGAGGATTCCGATGTCCCGCGCACGGAGGCGCCGGCCATGGCCCGGATCGTAGAGCAACTGGGACTGAGCCGAGACCCGACAAGCGCGGCTTCGCGGGTGGCGGAGTTTTTCCAGACCAATTTCCGGTATCAGCTTTTGCTGGATCCTCCGCGATCAGGTTCCGAGGAGACGCCCTTGGGACGTTTTTTGCTCCAGACGCGCGCTGGGCATTGCGAGTACTTCGCGGCGGCCACCACACTCTTGCTCCGACAGGCTGGTGTCCCGGCGCGCTACGTCATCGGTTTTTCAGTGCAAGAAAAGGCGGGAGCGGGAAAGTTCGTCGTGCGCGAGCGCCACGCCCATGCCTGGTGCCGATACTATGACTGGAACGCGCGACTCTGGCGGGACCTCGACACGACGCCAGGATCGTGGTTCGCCGACGAAGCTCGATTAGCTCATTTCTGGGAACCGCTGAGCGATGCCATCTCGCGGGTCTGGTTTGAATTCCAGAAGCTGAGATGGGGCCGGTCAGGGCTCCGCCAGTACGTGTTCGCGGGATTGCTGCTGGCGCTGGTGGTCGCCGGCCTGCGATTCTTCATCGGCAAACGCTGGCACCGCCAGGCAGGGCCCGCCAAGAGCAAGCCCATCAGCCCCTTGGAGTATCCGGGTGTGGATTCGGAGTTTTACCTGGTGGAACAGCAACTGACCGCCCGCGGCTTAGAGCGTCGGCACGGCGAGACCCTCCGGATGTGGCTGGATCGGATCGAACCCGCGGCACGCGACCAGGTAGGTCGATGCCGGGAACTGTTGGATTGGCATTATCGATATCGCTTTGATCCAGCGGGGCTGACGCCGAGCGCGCGAGGGAGGCTGGCGAAGGGAGCACATGCCTGGCTGGCCGGGTCGGCGCGGAATTGACCGGCCTTTCTAGATCATCCTCTGCGTAAGGGACAAGGCTGCGCGCGGGCAATCGAAAGAGTTCTGAGAAGCCGGACGGGTTTCGGTGGTAGTCCGGTCCCATTGCGAAAACCAGTGTTGGGGTGGGAACAAAATGAGACTGCCGGGGGAACAAAATGAGACTGCGCTTTCATCTCCACCAGGAGGGCGTGAATCCCTTCCCCCGCAGGGCCAGGGTTTGAGGAGGCCGGAGCGTAGCGGA
>Ga0265314_10000204_pt1 | contig 87311 bp, 50 predicted proteins | sample 4126metaG_FD_203106 | JGI IMG/M metagenome (GOLD analysis project Ga0265314, IMG submission 203106) | Rhizosphere microbial communities from Carex aquatilis grown in University of Washington, Seatle, WA, United States - 4-1-26 metaG | ecosystem: Host-associated > Plants > Roots > Rhizosphere >...
GCGGGTTGTTGTTTCACAGGTTGGTGGAGCAAGCCCTGGCGATAGGTCCGGTTCGCTGCCGCCAACTGGTCGGTGGTACCGCTCCGAAGGGATTCGGCCTAGGGGAATCAAGTTAATAGCCCCAAAGCTTTTTTCTCCCCTTCGCGACAGCCCTTACGCTTTTGGGCCCTCCCGGGGCCTGGGCCGCGAGCTATCCCGATTTGATTCTCTCGGATAATCCTGTGGCCTATTACCGGCTGGAGGAATTGGCTGGAGCTAGCACCGCAGTCGACGCGACTGCGAACCACCTCGATGGGGACATCGTTCCTAACGGCGACGGCACTTCACCGCAACTGGGTCTGCCGGGAATCGATACGAACTCGTTCAACTTTCTGGGTGGATCGGACTTTGGTGTTGTCACTCTCAATTATAATCCTGCGCTCAGCCCGATAGCGGAGGACGGCGTCCACGGGGCTCCATTCTCGGTCGAGTGCTGGGTCCAGTCCAGCGCGCTCCAGGGCGACTATTCCGTCCCGTTATCGATGTTCGGGCCCTACGAGTCCGGAGCGCCGTACAGCAACGCGTCAGGCTGGAATTTCTACCAGTCGGCGCCCAGCGGAGGGCAGTCTTTCTGGATTTTCAACCTGAAAAACGGCGCATTCATTACCGCATCGACGCCGATTACTCTGCTCCAGTGGTACCATTTGGCGGCGACGTTCGACGGCACGAACGCATCGTTTTACATTGATGGTGTGCCGGTGGGTGGGCCTCAGGCTTCGGGCGGGTATTTGGCGGACCACAATGCCAACGGCCAGATAGGCGCGGGGAGCAACACCGGGTTCCTTCCTTTCAAAGGTGGAGTGGATGAAGTTGCCTTCTACACCAACGCCCTGACGGGGGCGCAAATCCTGGCGCATTATCAGTTGGGGACTAACTCGTTTCGGGCGGTCCCGACTCCGCCGGATATGGTAACACAGCCAACCTCGAGCACCAATTACTCGGGGACCAAGGTGACCTTCACCGCACTGGCAAACGGAACGGCCCCTGTGTCCTACCAATGGCAGCGAGGCAGCGGCGCGATCTCCGGTGCCACCAACAGCACGTACTCCTTCGTTTGTAAGTATCCGGATGACAATGGCGCCACGTTCTCGGTTCATGTCTCCAACTCGGTTGGCTCAACCAACAGTGACGTGGCCACGCTCACCGTCTTGACTAATTTGAACATTCTTTACGGTCCTTTCGGCGGCACCCGTAACGTCGGCAGCAAGGCCGCGCTTCGCGTTGTGGCCGATGGAGCGCAGCCCATCACCTATCAGTGGTTCCAAGGAACCGGCCAGATCTCGGGTGCGACGAACGACACGCTCTGGCTGAATAATGTCCAGCTCTCTAACAGCGACACCTATCATGCCCACGTGGCCAACCCTTTCACCTCGGCTGACAGCACCAACGCTACTCTGACCGTTCAGGCTCGACCTGTGACCGTTCCCCTAACCGGGTATGCCAAGCTTGTAGCCGCGGATGATCCCGTCGCCTACTGGCGCTTGGATGAACCCGATGGCAGCGCAGTTGCGACCGATGCTGTTGGCAGTTTTGATGGCTCGTATGATGTCAACTCGGGAGCTTTCGTCTACGCTTCGCCGACCGGCATTCCGCACGAGACCGACACGGCGATCAATCTCACCGGAGGCGCGGTAGTGACGATCCCGTACGCCTTGGAACTTAATCCAGTCACCGGCCCGTGGACTGCGGAAGCCTGGGTGATGCCCGCGAGCCTCGATCCCGGCAACTTCCGCACCGTGTTTTCATCGATGTGGAACAGCGACTCCGGCGGCCATCTGTTCGGTTGGAACGTCTACCAGCACGTCGCCGGCGTTTGGACCTTGAACATGTACAACGGCGGCGCCGGGGGAAGCTTTACCAGTGATTTTGTGCACAACCCCATTGTCACTAACACCTGGTACCACATGGTCATTACTGACGACCTGATCAGCATTCGCTATTACGTGAATAACGCCTTGGTGGTAACTCTTGACCGAAATGGGTTTGGGTTTATTCCCAACGGAATCAACGGAGATGTGTCGGTCGCGGGTGCTCCCACGGTCCTGGGCCAGCGCAGCGACAATGCTTTCGGAGCTTTTGATGGCACGATCGACGACGTCGCCTTCTACAACTACGCGATGAGTCCCGACCAAGTCCAAGCCCATTTCCTGAACGCGACCAAAATCACTGTGGCCAAATCCGGCGGCAACCTGGTCCTGAGTTGGCCGTCTGGAACCTTGGTGCAGGCTAACAAGGTCACCGGGCCGTACGCCCCCGTCAACGGCGCGGCCTCGCCGTTCACCGTTACACCGGGTAGCACGAACACGTTCTACCAGATTCTGACTCAGTAGTTTGCGGCTCGCGTGGTAGATTCCTGGGGCCGGAGTGGCGTTGCTGCTCCGGCCCTTTTCTTTCGCATTCCCCCGCGTTGACGGTGTGCAGCTACCAGTTCTTGAGTTCGATTCCAGGATGCCAAGCGGCGAAGCGCGGCATGTCAAAGCGACCTTCTTATTCTCGCCCTGATCTTCCGACCGCTTACTTGTCGCAGCGAGCTATTAAGTGCAATTTGGCTTTCCTTTGTTTTCGACACCTGCCTATTTACGTGGATGAAGTCAGTTCGCACTGTCATTGGTGATGTCAAACCTCTCCGAAGGTACGATTGAGATCCGCCGCGAGGCCTTAGGTTCGCCAGTCGCAGCCTCGCTGATTCGGTCTCTCAACGCCGAACTGTCCGCCCGCTATCCGGAAGAGGGTGCAACCCACTTCAGACTCGATCCGGAGGAAGTTGCAGGCGGACGGGGGGCGTTTCTCGTCGCCTACGTGAGCGGCGAACCTATCGGGTGCGGAGCGATCCGCCGCGTGGACGCCGAGACCGGGGAGATTAAGCGCATGTACGTCGCGCCTGCGTCTCGAGGGCGTGGGATCGGCCGCGCGATTGTAAGGGCGCTCGAGGCGGAGGCGCGAGGTATTGGGATTAGTAGGATTGTCCTGGAAACTGGAACCCGCCAGGCGGAGGCATTGGCGCTCTACCCGAGCCTAGGATTTGAGCAGATTCCTGCATTCGGCGAGTACGTCGGATCGCCTTTGAGTGTCTGCATGGCAAAGACACTTGGTCCTTGAGCGTGGAAGTTCGGGGTTCCAGGATGCCGCCCGACCCCGGCTCAGGAGTACTTTTGACTGATTGAGTCCTGGCAGATTCGGCAGATTCCTTATGTCTACGAACATCGAAAGCCCAACCGAGGCGGAGTTAAAGTCAGTTCTCGGTTCTGCCGGACCCGTGTGGGCTGGCATAATCCAGGCGGTCGAGGAAATGTGCAGTCCACTCTTGCGGCAATGGAAGCCCTCCAAAACTGACTTTGGGCGAGTGTGCCTGCTTCAGCACAAGAAACGAACCCTGCTTTATTTAACGCCTGATAAGGAACAGGTCTGGGTCGCAATCGTCCTAGGTGAGCGCGCATACGGTTTGGCCATGGCGAGTGCGCTCCCCACCGCCATTAAGAAGCTCTTCTCCGAGGCGAAGCCGTACGCGGAAGGGCGGGGCATTCGATTTACGGTGAAGTCCATGCCCGAGATTTCGACGGTCACGGATTTGGTGGAGATCAAAATGACTCCTAAAGGACGTCCATGAGCAAATCCTCGTTAAGCGAGAAGTTCGCCATGATTCATGAGCACTGGCGGCCGAAGGTGGTGGCGCAATTGAACGGGCAGGAGGTGAAGTTGGTCAAGTTTCAAGGGGTGTTTCCATGGCACCATCACGAGCATGAAGACGAGATGTTCTTGGTGTGGCGAGGCGAGATGGTAATCGAGTTTCGCGACAATCGCGTGACCCTGGGGCCGGGCGAATTCTGTGTCGTGCCGCGTGGGGTCGAGCACCGCACGATGGCCGAGGCGGAGGCTGAAGTCCTGGTGTTCGAACCGGCTCAAACGCGGAATACGGGGAATGTGGCGGACAAGGTGTTTACCGCGCCAAACGGAGCCTGGGTGTGAGCCTGCCCTGTACGCTGCTGCTCGGCCTGGTCTGCTGTGTAGCCGCTCGCGGCGGAGAAGTGCGCCACTAGGTTTACTTCAACCGGGATCGGGAACGAATATCCGACGCCTCATTTCTCGAGACCAAAGCGTTTGATGTTCAAGCTCAACTAAATGGTTTGCTGCAATAAGAGCTATTTTACTCTGAAGAACTGATACCCTGCCTGCGAGGGGAAAGGAAAGATCACCCATTTCGACCGCGGTCGGAGGTGCAAGTTTGCCTGGAACTTCATGAGTTGCTTTGTGATCATCCGGGAATGTCACCGCACTCCAACCTTCGTCCCGAAAGGTCCAGATTGCAGCGCCTGAACGCCTTCTTCTCAGTCGCGATCCTGTGCGTGGTCACCCACGCCGCTGAGAGAGCCAAGTCTTCGTTGCCGCGCAGCACTCCGGAGGCTGAGGGCGTTTCTTCCAGCGGCATCCTCGATTTTCTCGACGCTGCCGACGCCCAGATTGATACGATGAACAGCTTCATGCTCCTGCGACATGGGCGCGTGGTGGCGGAGGGATGGTGGGCACCATACGGTCCGGAGAGTCCCCACGAGCTTTACTCCCTGAGTAAGAGCTTCACTTCGACGGCGGTCGGGTTGGCGGTGGGCGAGGGCAAGTTGAGCATCGATGACGAAGTGCTGAAGTTTTTCCCGGACGATGCGCCGCCGCAGCCGAGCGCCAACCTAAAAGCTATGCGGGTAAGGGATCTGCTGTGCATGTCCACTGGCCACCAGGATGAGCCCCCCACCGGGCCCGACGTCGTTTCGGCCAAATCGTTCCTGGCCCAACCGGTCCCCTTCAAGCCCGGCACTCACTTCAAGTACAATACCGCAGCGACGTTCATGCTTTCGGCGATCGTCCAAAAAGTGACCGGGATGACCGTGCTAGATTACCTCCGTCCGCGGCTATTTGAACCGCTTGGCATCGAGCACCCGACCTGGCAGACAAACTACGAGGGTATCTCCCTGGGCGGGTACGGACTGAGCGTTCGGACGGAGGACATCGCGCATCTGGGGCAGCTTTACCTCCAGAAGGGCAAATGGGGCGGGCGCCGGTTGGTGCCAGCGTCTTGGGTTGAGGCAGCCACCTCCCGCCAGACCTCGAACGGTAGCAGTCCTACCAGTGACTGGGATCAAGGCTACGGTTATCAGTTCTGGCGATGCCGCCACGCCGCTTTCCGTGGGGACGGAGCGTTCGGTCAGTATTGCATCGTCATGCCCGAACAAGACGCCGTTGTTGCTATTACGAGCGGAGTTCGGGACATGCAGGCGGTCATGAACCTGGTATGGGACAGGTTGCTGCCGACCATGCAGAGCCATCGCCTGCCCGCCGACGCCGCAAACCAGAGGAAGTTGGGCGAGAGACTGGCCGGGTTGGCGGTCCGGATGCAGACAGGTGCTGCGACCTCACCCCTCGCGGCTCGCATTGCCGGGCACAAGTTCATGTTCCCCGAGAACTCGCAAAAGATCGCTTCGGTGGCGTTGGAACCCGCTGCGAACGGCGACGGCACAACCCTCATCATTGATCGAGCGGGCAAAGAATGGCGGGTCCCATGCGGCTACGGTGTGTGGAAGAAGAGTCGAAGTGCCTTCGGCCAATATGCTGAGGCTGCGGTCGGTGCCTGTGGGGCTTGGACAGGGGAGGATACGTTCACCGCCAAGCTTTGTGCCTACGAGACGCCGTTCTATGTCACCGTCAAACTCCAGGTGGCTGGTGATGAATTGCGGTACGATCTTGATGGTAACGTAGGTTTCGGCTCGACCAAGCAACCGGAACTCGTGGGGAAAGCCCGTTGAACCAGGCAGCGGTCCGCGGGAAAGAGGTCTAAGAGGTAAGTCAATCTTGACCCAGGCCGAAACGATCGCTCATCGGCCAATAGACTGCCAGGAAACGACCCACGGTATTTTCTTGTTGGAAATCACCCCAGCGGCGGCCGTCGTAGCTGTTCATGGTGTTGTCTCCGAAGACGAGGTACCTGCCGGGATGGACCTTGAAGGCCTTGCCCTCTGATTCGAACCTGGGCGCGAGGACTCCCGCGATCTGCCCGTTCAGTCGGGCCACAAGATCATTTACATGTCCGGAGTATTTATTCTCCGCGGGTGGATCTTGGGGAGCGAAGCTATATACGCGGTCAAAACCCGGATTCGCCGCGTCCAATCGTTCGTCGTTGATGATGGTGTGGCGATCGTTTCCGATGCGCACACGCTCTCCCGGGAGTCCAACCAGCCGTTTGATGTAGTGGGTCCCAGGTTGGAGTCCGGGAACATCGGTCGTGCGGAACACGATGATCTCGCCTCGGCGTGGGCGACGGAAGTTGTAAGTAAACCTGTCGACCAGCAACTGGTCCCCACTGGTGACCAACATTTTGACAATATCCTCACCCCGGTGATAAACGCGATGAGGCCTCATTCGGATATCGATCATACCCGCATCAACGAAGAAAACGTAATTGGGGTTGATGTTATAAGAGGTGGGGAGTTCGCTGGGTGGCATCCAGATCGTGTACCACGTTTCCCCCACCTGGAACCGCTGCTTGGTCAAAAAACTGAAGCCGCGCAGCCAGGGAAAGATCGGCTCAGGGTCCTCAATTTTCACTAGCCGGCCGTCGGTTTCCGCGACGATATGGAAATACCGGCGGCCGAAGACCAGACGCTCAACAACCGCACGGAAGCCGCTCGGGATCTGAAGGTCCGTGCGGTTTCGCAAGTTGGTGGTGGTGATCCCGTAAAGAGTGGGCTGCATCGAACCGCTGGGGATCTTCATGGCTTGGACGCCGAAAGTCCGGATTGCCATCACCACGGTGAGCGCCACCAGAAGCATCTCGCACGCCTCCGAGGGCCAGTGTCGCGAGCGATCCCGGAGGTGCGCAAAACTGGCCGCCTGCACCCCGGCCATCGCCTCGATCAGATCGTTCCTGGCGCCGCCCGACCGGATCAGGCTGCTCAATTTGTCCAGGGCAGACTGCACCTCGGCCGCGGCTTCCTCCTGAAGTAGGTCAACCTGCGCGCGGAGCAACGTTCGGACGTGGCGTCGAAGGTCGAGCGCCCGTCGCAGGGTCGAGGAACAGAACCACCGCGCGACCAAAGCTAACGGGTTGCGCGTGTCGAGGCTCACCGGTAAACCAAACCAAATCGGCTGGTTAACGGCCAAAACACGAAAAAGGCCTTGCCTACCACTCTCTCGCGCGGGAAATCGCCCCAGCCACGGCCGTCAAAGCTGTTCATGGTGTTGTCGCCAAACGCCAGATAGTAGTTGTGGCGCACCACGAAGTCTTCGGTCTGGTCGCGGAAAAAGGGCGCCAAGCCGCCTCGGTGGTTTTGCTGCGCGACCAACTCGTTGACATGCCCAGAGTAAACACTCTCGCGGGGCGGGCCGGTGAAGGAATAGACATTCTCAAAGTGGGGTGTCGAGGCGTCCAAACGTTTCCCATCAATGATCACGTGCCGGTCGTTGCCGATGCGTACGTGTTCGTCCCCGAACGCGATCAGGCGTTTAATATAGTGGGTGTTGGCGATAAGGGTATCCCGGTAGCCAGGTCCACGATATCCGCGCAAGTAGGGCTCGATGTCCACCGTGGTAAAGACGATGGTTTCTCCCCGCTGAGGCCGTCGGAAGTTGTAGGTGAGCCGGTCGATGAGAAGGCGATCTCCACTGGAAACACGCAACTTAAGAACGGTCTCACCCTTTTTGTAAGCCTGTCCGTCGAAAACCCCGCAGTCGCGGTCGAAATGATCCGGAGGAAACCAGACGGAATGACTATCGGACCCCAGGACGAAGCGTTGGCGTTTGAGGAACCCCGCGATGGTCTGGACTGGCTCGATGTGCAATTCGCCGTCCTCCTTGGCAACCCAGTAGTGGTAGTCGATCCCGCGGAACCAGTCCACGACCCGACCGAAAGCAGACGGAAGGACCGCCTGAGGATCCTCTTTGAGGTTGGTGGTGACGTTCCCAAAGAGCGTCGGTTGGGCCGACCCCGAAGGGATCTTCATCGGCTGGCAGAAGAAGGTGAACACCGCCATGACCAAGACCGCGCTGACCAGGAACTCCTTGAAGTTCTCCCGGGCATGCGGAGAGGGATAGGGTTTGAGCCATTGCGTGGCCGTTTTCTCGAGTTTATCGGCCTCGGTCTGCAGCGCGGCGTCGTCATGGGCCGACCGTAGCTTCGGCGTGAAGTCATCCAGCGCTCGAGTGACTTCAGAAATCGCTTTGGGGGCGAGTTCGTCACGCTGGGATTGGAGGATCACCCAGACCTGCTTGCGGAGGTCGGTGGCGTTGCGAACGGTGCGAGACCAGAGCCAGCGAAGATTCATACAAATAGCAGGACAGCGCGTGCAGCACCGGCTATGCCTTGAGCACCTCGATGAAGGCCTCTTGCGGGATGTTAACCGACCCGATGGATTTCATCCGTTTCTTGCCTTCCTTTTGCTTTTCCAGGAGTTTGCGTTTTCGGCTGATGTCGCCGCCGTAGCATTTTGCGGTGACGTCCTTGCGGAAGGAGCTGACGGTTTCCCGTGCGATGATCTTACCGCCGATTGCCGCCTGGATGGCGATGGCAAACTGTTGCCGGGGGATCACCTCGCGCAGCTTCGCGGCCAAGACCCGGCCCCTATGCTCGGCCTTGGTGCGATGCACGATGCAGGAGAACGCGTCCACGGGCTCACCGTTTACCAGCATGTCCATCCGCACCATATCGGACGCCTGGTATTCACCGTGCTCATAATCCATAGAACCGTAGCCGCGGGTAAGGCTTTTAATGCGGTCGTGGAAATCGATAAGGATTTCGTTGAGGGGAATAATGCTAGTCAAAAGCACACGCCGGGGATCTAGGGTCTCGGTGTGGTCCACGTTTCCCCGCTTCTCGGAGATGAGCGCCATCATGTCCCCGATGTATTCGTTGGGGCAAATCACGAAGGCTTTGACCGTAGGCTCGTAGATCTGCTCGATCATGGTGACCTCGGGCAGGAATGCTGGGTTATCGATTTCCTTCATCGGCCCGTTGGTCATTTTGACTTGGTAGACCACGCTGGGATAGGTGGCGATGATATCCAGGCCATATTCCCGCCGCAGCCGCTCCTGCACGATTTCCATGTGAAGGAGTCCAAGGAAACCGCACCGAAAGCCAAAACCTAGGGCCACCGAACTCTCAGCTTGGTAGACGAACGCCGAATCATTGAGCTGCAGTTTGCCCAGGCTGTTCTTGAGGTGCTCGTAGTCTGCAGTGTTAATCGGATAGATCCCGCTGAAAACCATCGGATGGATTTCTTTGAATCCAGGCAAGGCCGACGAGGGGATGCGAGCGTCGGTGAGCGTGTCGCCCATTTTGACATCGGTGGGGCTTTTGATGTTGGCTGTGATGTAGCCTGTCTCTCCCACTTCGAGACGTTCGCGCTCGTACGGTTTGGGGTTAAAACTACCGACCTCCTTGACCTCAACGTTCTTGCCAGAGTGGAGCAATTTGACCTGGATGCCGGCCTTCAGTTCGCCGTTAAAGACGCGAACATGGGTGACGACGCCTTTGTAAGTGTCGAAATAGGAATCGAATGATAGGGCTTGGAGAGAACGTTCGCCGGTTGGTTTGGGTGCCGGGATTCGGGAGACGATCGCCTCAAGGATCTCGTCGATTCCGATGCCTTCCTTGGCGCTGGCCAAGATCGCGGTTTCGCCGGGGATCGCCAAAATATCCTCCAGTTGGACTTTGGCCTGAGCGACATCCGCATGGGGAAGGTCAATCTTGTTGATCACCGGGATAATCGTCAGATTCTGCTTCATGGCCAGATGCATGTTGGCAACAGTCTGAGCCTCAACACCTTGAGCGGCATCGACGATGAGCAAGGCGCCTTCGCACGCGCTTAGGCTCCGGGAGACCTCGTAGGAGAAGTCCACGTGCCCAGGGGTGTCGATCAGGTTTAACTCGTAGGTCTCTCCATTGCGCGCCTTGTAGAGCATTGTGACCGGGTGCGCCTTGATCGTGATGCCCCGTTCGCGCTCCAGATCCATGGAGTCGAGGAGTTGATCCTCCATCTGCCGATCGGAGATCGTCCCAGTCCGGTGCAAGAGCCGGTCCGAGAGGGTTGTCTTCCCGTGGTCAATGTGAGCAATAATGCTGAAATTTCTTATGTGCGCTACGTCCATCGAGTGGTATTCCGTTGCGGTTCACGAATAGGGCCGACGAACCAGAAAACACCTTCTGGTCGCGCGCACCCCCGATCCCGCGTCGATATAATCTACCGCGTCGGGAGAAGATAGCGAGGCTGAACGCGGTGAAAAGGCGAAACTTGGGCTGGTGAAGCGGCCTTGGCTACACGCGCCGGAAGGCGGTTATCCGCCAGCGAGACGTCGGACCAGCCCGGTAGTTGATTTGCCAGGGATCAGTGGGACGATCACGATCCTTCCTCCGGCTCGCTCCACCGCGCGTCGCTCGTCTTGGTTGAGCGTGTCCAGGGTGTAGTCTCCACCCTTGACGTAGATGTCCGGGGCAGCCAGGGCGAGAAAGGATGTGGCGGTTACTTCGGGGAAAATGGTCACGATATCCACGGCCTCGAGGGCCGCCACGACTGCGGCACGGTCAAATTCGCCATTAAGCGGACGACCTTGGCCCTTGAGCGCTTGTACCGAGGAGTCGCCGTTGACGCCCACAAGCAAGGCATCCCCGAGGCGCCGGGCGTTTTGGAGATAGGTGACATGGCCCAGATGGAGCAGGTCAAAACACCCGTTGGTCACGACGAGGGTTTTGCCCATATGCCGGAGGCGTTGGCGCCAGGTGGCTAGTGCTTCGGCTGCCAGGATCTTGCGAGTGAAATCCACGTCCAATTCTTGGCTCTGCCGGACGTCCAAGGCAACAGCCAAACCTCAGCTAGCGGCCAGCGCCCTGCGTGGCGCTCGACTCGCCCACCAGGCTTGCTGGAGCTTGTCTTTTGCAGGGAAACAATTATGTTGCCCGCATGAAGAACAACGTGGTGCCGGTCGAGATCCGCGGGATTCTACCCTCGAACAGCGGCTGCGCGATTTTCGTCGGTAACGATGAGAAGGTCTTCATCATCCAAGTCGAGAATAACATGGGTGCGGTCATCGGGATGTTCCTGCGGGAGACCCCCAAGGACCGGCCCCTGACTCACGACCTGATTAATAGCGTTTTTCAAGGCTTTGGCATTACGGTCGAACGGGTGGTGATCACCGAGCTCAAAAACTCGACCTATTTTGCGCGTTTGATCTTGCAGCAGCAGAACGAGTTGGGGAGAAAGATCGTGGAGCTGGATGCGCGTCCAAGCGACTGTCTGGCGCTCGCCACGGCTCAGAAGCGCCCGGTGTATGTGTCGGCCAAGCTGTTTGAGCAAGTGGAGGACATGTCAGAGATCCTTTCCCAGATCAAGGAAGAGGGTGGCGAGTCGGAGGCGACTTGAGCCGCAAGTCTAGCCCGAGCTTTCCTCGACGATCCGGGTGCCGCGGCGAATTTGGCGCCCAAGCTTCACCTCGGGCAACAGCATCAGGGTAGCAGCCAGGATGAGTCCGGCGCTGATGTATCCCAGGGTCGGGAGAGAGATTCGGCTCACCAGGTTAAAGGAGATTAACGGTGCTGCCACCCCCCGCAGGCCCGTGAAAAAAGTGTGCACGGACATGTAGTCTGCGACGCGTTCTGGGGGGGCGAACTTGGTTACCCACAAACCCCAAGCGACGTCCCCGCCCGCGTTTGAAATTCCATAAATCACTGCCCCCGCGATCAGCCCGGGAGAGGTGTCGCTAAGAAAGAAAGTCAGGATGCCCACCGCGAACCCAATGTTGAGGGTTACCCGCAGGGCGAAGAAGTTCATCTGGTCGAAAAGGCGTCCCCAGATCGGGCTCATCGCCAGGCGGGCCAGGTTGGGAATCACTCCCGTGAGCTGGGCGACCAGTGCCACATCCAGCGCCAAGCCGTATTTTGCGCCGGCGAGGTACTCCACCCGTAAGGGAAGCATCATCAAGTTGGCAAATCCCATCAGCATCCAACAGATGAGGGTATGGCGGAACAAACGGTCCTCCCTGGCAAACCGCATGGCTCGAAACGGGTGGGACGAGACGTCGGCGATCAATGGGGTGGACGGACATCGACCGAGCCAGAAACTTGCGCAAGCGAATGCCACCGCAAACACCAGCAACAGGGGGCGGAAATTGGCCAGATCGGAGGATAGCCAGCGCCCGGCGAGATCGCTGAAAATGGCCGCTGCGGCAATCCTGATCATGATGGCTCGAGAGAAGAGCTTGCCGCGCTCTGACTCGGGATAGTTCTCCTGGTAGACTTGGGTCATGAGAGGCACCGCAGCGGATGATGCTGCCATTGCTGCGATGCTGCCGACCACGAACACGGCGGGCCAGGGAAATAAGGCCATCACCGAGAAACAGGCTGCCCCAGCGGCGGCCATGCGCGAGGAGGCCAGAGCGGCTGGCCATTGCAGCCTGGCCACTTGGGACACCACCAAAGGAGTTAGCATCAGGCCCACGCTGCCACCGGCTGCGACCAGACCTTTTGCGGTGGCGCCGATGTGGAACCAGCGGACGGCGATCAGGAGGAGGAACGTGCTGCCTGCGGATTCGAGCACGCCGTTGGCCACCGCCCGACGCAATTCCAGGCGGTAGGTCTTCGCTCGACGATCCAACTCAACCACGCCTTAAGCATAGCGACACCTAGCCCGCGCGCGCAAAGCGTAACTGAGGCCTGAACAACCCAAAGGTGCGTCGGCGCGATAAACGCCGCTCCCTGGCAGTGGAATGCGAAATCTTGTCCGCAATAGCGCAGGGACCGGGACCGCTCTCGGTAGGCTCCGAGGCCTCTTGGGAAAGTTAACTCTCACGGACCGCGAAGGCCGTTCTCGGCAGATCTCCGGCCGCAACGTTCGCCAGGAGATGGCCCACCCTGCAAAAAAAGAGGCCGGGCTTTCGCCCGGCCTCCTTCGCGTATCCCAGCACTCAACCTACTTCTTGAGCCGCCCGAAGATCATCTTCTGCGTTGGTTTGTAGGTGAACGGACTGGTGGCCGGCAGATCTGTCCAGCCGTTGGGGTTGCCAAGATCGGTGTTGATCTGGAGTGTTCCGCCACCGGTCCACACCAAAGTCAGGTTACCGGTCGCATCGATGGTAATGCTCGTGAACTGAGGCGCTTCACCTCCGCCCACGGTTAACGCGACCGGAGTAGAGGTCGCCGTGAGGCCGGTGCCGCCGGTGACCTTTACGCTGTATGCTCCGGCGTCCTTAGGTTGCACGTTGGCAAGGGCCAGGCTTGTGTTAGTCTGGTTCTCAAGGGGCTCGCCTTTGAATAACCACTGATAGCTGAGCGGGCCGGTCCCGGCCGCAACGACTGCGAATGTGGCGCTTCCGCCCACATCCGCGGCGACTGGTTGCGGTGCTGTGAAGATGCTCGGAGCCGCGACTGCCGCGCCAGGCACCAAGAGGATATAGTCCATGTCTCCCGCTCGCGAGCTGTAGCGAACCGTTTCCGTCCCCGCCAACGCGACGGTTCCCAGACTGCCGTCCACGTCCTTCATGGGCACCAGGGCATTGTTGCCCCAACCACCGGTTACGGGGGAGTCAAAGGAACCGACGCTGAGCACGGTTTGGTTGGTTGTAGTCGCACTACCGGCGATGACACCAAATGAGCCACCCATAGTGGCGCCGCTGGTATCGGCGCTGGATATCGCCGCGTAGACGTTATAGGTGCCGGATGGGAACGTGCGGGTGTAATTCTGCCAGTCTGGTGTGCCTGCCCAGCCGATCTTCCAGCTCACCACCATGTCCCAACCTGTGCCGCGGTTCTTGCCGTCGGGGGTTCCCATGGTGCCATCGATGTTGATATCCACCGCAGTCCCGTCGGTCGAGACGTCGCCGGCGCCGGTGCGGTAGTTATGGCCGCCGCTGGCGGCTTCCACGTTGTCATCGTTGTGGTAGTCCACGTTGTTGATGCCACCGAGTCCATCATAGGCGCCGCCTAGATAAGGCATGACGCTGGCCACAGCCTTGGTCTGACCTCCATTGAAGTTGAAGTCTTCCATCTCGATGAGGAACTGGCCGGGCGATCCTAGCGGGCTGACTCGGAACGTATTGGTCAATGAGTACGTCTTCGCCGGGACTGAATCGTCAGAGAAACTGACAACGTATGTGTGAGTCGAGTTTGCTTCCCACAGCGGGGAAGGGGTGTAGAGGAGCGAGGTGATATCAGCTGTCTTGGTGGGATTGGCCTGGGCGGTGATGTTCTGGGCATCCAGCATGAGCTTAACGCTCGCGGGGGCCACCGCTTGACTGAAGTCCTGGATCTTGATGCTGATGGGCGCGGAGCGCGGAGCCTGCGCGCCGTTGGCGGGAGTCGCCTCGACGACTTTCGGAGGCACGTCGCTTTGTGGAGCGAGGACGAAGTAATCGATATCACCAGAACGGTCGGTGACGCGGAGGGTGGTCTTGCCGCTGGCTTTGAAAATGGCGAGCGAGCCGTCAGGCGATTTAAGCGGTGTGATACTATCCGTGGTGCCGTCAGCCGCCGCGTAGAACGTGCCAAGGGCCTGGAGAGTTTGGTTGGAAGTGCCGACACCCGAAACGACTTTTGCGAGATCGCAGTCGATTTGGCCAAGTGCCGGAGGGCCATCCTGATACCAGGAACCGATAAGGTAGACAGCATAGGTGCCGCTCGGAACAGTGCGAGTATAGTCGTACCAGGATCCACCGGACCATCCGGTACGGTAATTGACGGTCACCGTGGAGATTGGATTGCCTGGGCGCTCGCTCGCAAGGCCCGCGTTTAGGGAATCATACATCGGCACGAAGTAATCGGTGATCTGATCTTGCTCGGAGACCCAGCCCGGGATGTCCGTGCGGTAGACGTAGCCACCGAGGTCTGTGCCGTTGAGCGGTCCACGGTCGTTGCGGTGGTAATCGATACCGTTGACAGCGCCACTATAGCCTTGGCCGACCAAGTCGCCGTAAGCGCCGCCTGCATAGGGCATCGTACTGGCAACCTCGAGGGACTGCCCCTTGTTGAAGTCGAAATCCTCGATCTCAATCCAGAACGAGTCGGGCGGCAGGTCGGCAGCGCCGATCCCGCGGACGGTGAAATTGAAGTCATTTGTGCGAGTCACACCGTTGTTTTCAGCGAAGATGAGTTGTCCCGCGTGCGCTGTTCCGAACTTGAAGGCGGAAGGCGCCTTCCAACTCAAGGTGTGAGTTCCAGCCGTTTTGGTGATGGTCGGGGTGATTGTCTGGCCGTCGAGTGTCATCTGGATCGAGCCATCCACGACACTGGTTAAATCATCGACCAGGGTGGCTTCGATGGTGGGTTGTTCACTGACGTTGTCCTTACCCGGGAAGGGGAGGAATCGTTTTACATAAGCGCGCCCGCGGCCTTCGGGGTAAGACTTGATGGCACCCGTGGCCGGAGCGTTGATGAGGAAACGTTCGCCCGTGGTGTAATCCTGGCTATACCACTCGACGCTGGCGTCACCCGTCCCTTGCCAATAGAGCAGCCGGAACGGGTAGACCCCTGCCTTGGTCACCACGAACTCAAACCCAGCGGGATCAGCGTTGGTCGTTGCTCCACGGCCTGTGTTGAAAATGCCCAGCACCTTGCCTAAGACGTCCAGGCCATTGCCGCCGACCGACAGTTCGAAACCATCGTCGCTATTTACGAACATGCGATACGGGCCAGCCTTTAGGTCGAGATACGCGACGAACTGGAGGGTGTACTCGTCCGCCCAGACACTGCCGGGCATCGGGTAATCCGGGTAGTCCGGCGTGTTACTGGAATTGAAATAGCCTTCGTCCCCGGTCGCGGAGAAGTTAACCATGTCGATGGGGAAGAAAGTGCCATCCACCTGATTCACGACGATCTCACCGGTATTGGGATCAATGTACCCGTCTTGTACCTCGGTTTCCGCATTGGCAGCGCTGTTCTCATCACCGGGCGTGCGAGTCACCCCGCTAGGCATCTGGTGAGCACTCACCATCATGTTTCCCTTGGTGCCCGAAAACTGAGTGGTAGCGAAGTCCTCCGGGATAGCATCGTAGCTCACCTGCAAAGTGAAGGCGCGAGTGACCGTATCCGGCGCTGGCGAAGCGTTATCCTTGAATTGGATTTGGCCGGTGTTGACCACGTCGTTGGGCAAAGGGGTCGATCCGACGTAGGTCACAATGGTCACGCCGTCGGCATCCGGACCCACAATGCTGCTGGCCTGCACAACCGTGCCATTGAGGGTCAATTGCAGGGTCGACCGGTCAAACGCAGTCGTGCCATTCTTGATGGTTGCGACGAATCCCATGATGGTAGGGGTCACAGTTTGCACGACCGGTACGGACAGTTCGCGGAAGCGGATTTGGGAAAGGTAATAGCGTGATTGGGCAGCCGTCCCGTTGGCTACGTTGATGTTGCCCCATTCGCAGCAGGAGGCTGGTCCCAGATACATGGTCTGAGGTAGCGGTGAGGCATGGGTTCGGACCCAGCCAGCGCTCCAGTCTACGCCGTTGGTGCTGTAAGACGCGGTGATGTTGTCGCCTGACCGTTGAAGCCGGACCCAGGCTTCTGGATAGGCGGGAGTGCCGGCGCCGTCGCCCGCGGTATCGGCTACGAAACTTGTGTGCGTCCCATCGCCGCAGACTGGAGACTGGGCGGAATAGTCAACGTCCCGGTGATTGGACTCGAAAGCATCGTTCGCGGTAATGGTCCCCGCCCCAACATCGCTCCAGGACTTCGAAGGATCAACGTGAGCGGTGACGTAGCGTCCCAGGCAACCTTCGACCGCGCCGTCATCCAATCGCTCGCGGACCATGATGCCGGCCCGAGCCCAGCGACTGGAGTAATCCTGGAACTCGACGCGCGCTTTGAAGTCAAAATCGCCTTGGACTTCCTTATAGACCAGGGTGTATTCGTCCTCACCAGCCCAGCCGGTGCGGCCATTATTAAACAAGTCGAACCCTTGATCCGAGATTGCGATGACTTGGCTTGCCCGCCGGCCTGGGGTTGGAGATGTGTAAGTGCGTGCGACGTCCGTCCATTTGTATCCGGAGGGAATGAACTGCAGGCCCGCTCCGCTCAAAGTACGCGCTCCGGAGGCGTCCTTGACGCCATTGATGGTGAGGGTTGTGGCGGCGGTCCCAAGGCCCGTGACCTCTAGGACCACGCACTGATTGTCAATGACGCGGCCGGTGGGGGGGGCCTCGCCGTTTCCCGGCTCGTCAATGCCGGGCAGGCCGGTGAGGGGCGTAGCCTTTTGAATGCCGACGCCGGCGCCCAAGTTGTATTTCGAGGTGTCGCTTGCGGTGGTGGGATCCACGGGGACCGTGAACACCACGGTGACCTGCATCGGGCCATCCTTCTTCTCGACCGATCCGGCCGATTTGATCGCGAATGGAGTGGTTTGCCCCCAAACCGGTGAGACGCTCGATCCGATTAGGATCAAGGCCAATGCTACTTTTCTGATTGAATGAGTTTGCATGATACCCTCTCACGATCTGACCTCTCGCACCGCTGCACTCGAATCCTCCGATTCCGGATCCACCCGAAATGGAACACCAAGCTCAGATGATGCGTGGCGACCAGATAGTCCAATAATTCCACAATTTGCTGCTAGGCAGTTAGGGTATAGTTAGGAAACGGCCACACATGGGGCAACTAAAATGTGGCGATTAGGATTAAGTATCTAATTATCGGATCTGAAAAATGAGAATACCTAAATAAATTCCGAGGATCGGTTCAGCAAATGGCTTTGACCGGGTCATGGATGGCCGCTAATCTGCCTGCAGCATGGACATCATCAAGATTCGGCTAACTTCGCCCGTCCGGAAAAGCGATTGGCCGAAGCCGGGGGAGAGTTTCGCATTCACGCGGACCGACCTGTTGGTCTTGGTAGCTATACTTGGTATTCTGGCGCTCTCGGCGTTGCCTGCGCTTGGCAGCGCCAAAGTGAACTCGCGGCAGATGTTCTGCCTGAGTAACCTGCGGCAACTCGGGATTGCCTCCCGGATGTATGTGGTGGAATACCGCCAATACACCGGAGATTACTCGCCACTCAATCAGGCTTACGTCTGGCCGAAGCGTCTTTTTGATTACACTGTCGGGGGGCGGAAAGTGTTTTCCTGCCCAGCGGCTATTCCGAGCGCCCGATGGGATACTAATCTCAATACGACATTGGGTTCGTTTGCTCGGAGCTTTGATCCATACGGCGTGACACCCACAACGCGGTTTTCCTATGGACTCAATGATTGGGGATTAAGCATCAGCGTGTCTCCACAGCTAGGCTTGGGCGGAGACATCGATGGGGGGTTCTATCGTGGTCCGGTGAGGGACAGTGATGTGGTCGCCCCCGCCCAAATGATCATGCTCGCTGACGTGCCGGCCTTTGCCAATCGCGCGCTTATTAATTTCGGCGCTAACCTGGATCCGACCTCGTCCGGGAACCCGATCAGTTGCCAATGGCCGTCCAATCGTCACCACTACCTCATTGATATGCTTTTCACGGATGGTCACACCGAGACGCCGACACGACTGGAGGCAATTAGCCCTGTTGCCAATAATCCTTGGCGCAATCGCTGGAATAACGACAACCGGTCTCACAACGAAGTCACGTGGAGTTTGAACTCAGTTGGGGCTTCCACCTTGGATCCGTCCTACTGATCACGCCGTTGAGGCGGCTGCTGTGGGGTGCCGCTGGAAGAACCACGGATGGTGACCCGGTTTTGTCTCTCTTGCTGCGATGTCAAGCCTCGGGTTTCGGAGGGTAGGACCGCCCGTGACATCGGCAGGCCGAGTTGGACCGAGAGCTAGGACTCTTTTTCGCCCGAGGGCCAGAGGCAGGTGGTGATCGAGGTTGGCGCAAGATCGATGTGGAGGGAACGCCCCCGCCATTGCAATGTCGTGGTTGCCACAGCCGCACGCCGGTTGAGCATTTGAACCGCCATGCCATCGCCCGGCGTTTTGAAGGCAATCACCCGCACGCCGGCGCTCGAGCCGTTCACATCCACGCGTATAGCGCCCGGGCGAACAAATTTGCTGAAATGGGCGAGGTAATAATACAAGCCGGTGTAGAGGACCTGGTGGGACTCGCGATTGATGACGATCACCGGATGTTGGGCATTGGGATCGGGATTCCCATGGATGGGCGAGACAGCCCACGGGCCTCCGTGCTCGTCCAGGATCAAATTCCAATAGATCCAGGCCGACGCTTGGGCTTCAAGGTCCGACACGATCTGGTCTCCCCAAAACGCACCATCTTCGAAGTCGGTGCGTGGCAGCCGCATCTCTTTGGGAGTGCCGGCTTCGTAGGCATGGCACAATTCCGTCATCCAAAGCGGCACGTCTGGGTATCGATCGTGAAGAGTTTGAATCGCTTTGAACTGCTTGAGATCGTATCCATGGTACGGCATTACCGCTACGCATCGCCGTGCGGCTGGATCGTTCATCACGGTGGGATAGTTTCGCGCTGCGCCCGCCCGGTCCGACGATTCGCTGAGCATCAACTTGGTCCTAACCCCCTCTTTAGCCATGAGGGGGGCCACGTGGTTTTTGAGGAGATCTCGGATTTTGGTCCACGGGATTTTGGTGTAAACGCCGGGTTCATTGAACAGGCTCAGATAGTCGATAGCTACGCCGTGTGCGTTGTACTCTTTTAGGTACCTCACGTAGTAGCGAGCCAGGGCGTCAAAGTACTTCGGGTTCACGTCCTGGTTATGATTCACGTCGAACAACATCCAGTCGGGGGGGTAATCCATGGGCGTCTGCAGCAGGAACCGGCCATGGTGCTGTGCGCGTTTAATGAAAGTAATCAAGCCGTTGGGGCCCAAATCGCGCTCGATGCTGAAATGCTTTAGATCAGAGTCGCCGGGTGTGTCGTCGTAGGTGTACCAGGGCCCGGCCGACATGAAATCGGTCCCGGCCAGCGGCGTTTTCATGGCGCTGAAGCCAGCTCCCTTTTCTGGATCGAAAGCAGCCTCCAGGATCGTTTCTTGCGCTTTGGGCTCCAAGGTGTTGAGACAAATCATGCCCGCCTCAAGAAAGCTCGCGCCAAAACCTGAGATGGTTTGGAAATGCACAGAGTCGTTGATCACAAAACTGGTGCCGGAGGTGTTGGTGCGGTTCGCAAACTGCAACGGAGGCTTTGGACTTAGGCGATCTCCTGCGCTCGAGGAGACAATGCGTTGCACGACCTGGGTCTGGCCCGAGGCCCAGGCGCCGAGGGCCAGCGCAGTGGCTAAGAGCCGCCACGCCCCCGATCCTAACCTGCGCGGATGATGTCGGCGCTGGAGACCCGTCGGAGATGAGGAACCGGACGTCAATGGCTTGGCTGGCTTATTACCCATATTGACCTCCTCTTATCCCTGTAGGCGGAACGAGTCAAGAGCTCTTATCTTGTCTGCGCAGGCGGTGGCGTGTGTCTCGACCATCCGAGGGACGGAGAGGCGGCGCCAAGGAATACCCTGAACCTGCGGTCTTGCGCGGCTTGTCTCGGACGAGCCATTAGGTTAGCCTGGTTGCAGGCTGTGGCGGAAAACCAGCCCTGAGCCCTCCGGGGATCAAAGCAAAACCGCATGAGCGACCAAACTAAATTTACCGACCTCGATCGCCGGCTCCACGCCTTCATTCTGGCGTCCATGGAACCTGACACTGGTCGTTCAGAGCCTCCGAAGCGAACCACAGAACCTCCGTCCGCCGTATCTGTCCAGGCGGATTCACCGTGCGGCAGCGTCCTGGGATCTAGTGAGGATGCGCCGGACTTTGGTGACCTTGCCCTCGAAGTGTTTGCCCTGCAATTCGCACACGTGGAGGCTTACCGCGTATGGTGCCGGGCAAAAGGGATGGGGCCTGACACCGTGCGCGACTGGCGTGAGATACCGGCGATGCCGGTGAGCGCATATAAGGAATACGAGCTCAGTTCCATACCCCCCGCTCTCCGCACCTGCGTCTTTCACTCGAGCGGCACCACCGGTCAGTTGCCCAGCCAGCATTGGCATCATGAAGCCTCTCTGGGCCTCTACCATGCCTCTCTTCTTCCATGGTTCCGCGCGCATTGTCTTCCGGAGCTGTCTCTTGAGACCGACCAGCCTTCCTCCTCTAAGGCGCCGAAAACCTTCCTTGCCCTCACACCTTCGCCGACAGGAGCGCCCCGTTCCTCTCTAGTCCACATGTTTAACGTGGCCGGCCGAGCGTTCGGCTCCGGTGGGGTTGCGTTCCTCGGGGAAGTCGACGCTCAAAACGGGTGGCAGCTAGACACGAACTCAGCCGGGGCGGCCATCGAGGCGGCTTGTGAGGGCGGCGAAGCCGTGTTTCTCCTGGGAACCGCATTTTCGTTCGTGCACCTCCTCGATTCGTTGTTGGAACGCCGGCTCCGTTATTCGTTGCCGCAAGGATCAAGGGTCCTGGAAACGGGGGGCTATAAGGGGCGCTCGCGAACCGTGCCGCGCAGCGACCTCCATTGTTGGATCGGGGAGCGGCTGGGTGTGGCCGCTTCGCACGTGGTAGGTGAGTACGGGATGAGCGAACTATCGTCCCAGGCCTACGATGGCACGATTGTCGAGGTACAGGCTCAGCGGGGGCAACGCTCTGCAACCCCGACCGGAGCCATGCGATCAGACCCTGTCGCAGGACCAGATGGATCTCGCGTCTTTAGGTTCCCTCCCTGGATACGCGCGCAGGTGATTTCCATGGAGACCGGGAGAGAAGCGGAGCCTGGGGAAATCGGACTCTTGAGGATCTGGGATCTGGCAAATCTTTACTCGGTGAGCGTGGTGCAAACCGAAGATCTGGCAATTGCCACCGAGCGCGGGTTTGAATTACGTGGTCGATGCGCCGCTGCCGAGCCTCGAGGCTGCTCGCTTGCCTCGGCCGCGGCGAACGTCCAGGACAGTAGGGTCCAGATCGGCAACCAACTTGCCGGCCCTTCGGGCAAACCGTCCGGTCACCTCGGGAGCGTATTGGGCAAAGGCACCTGTCGCCACGATCCTGCTGACCCCGCCTAAAGCCGCGAGAACGGTTGCAGAGATAGGCTGCTGAGCTATGCTAGCGTTCATGTCGAATTCGCGCGGTCGATCTGCCGCGGATCACGCGACCCGGACGCTATGGCTGTGCGGCCTCCTGCACGGCTTCACCCATCTTTATAACGTCGCTTTGGTGCCGCTCTACCTCCTTATCCAGGCTGACTTCGGGTTGGGCAGCGTGGAGGGCGCAACGTTGCTGTTGACAGCGATGATGGTTGCCTATTTCGCGCCAAGTTATCCCATGGGTGTTTTGGCGGACCGGTGCAGTCGTAAGACTCTTCTGGGCGTTGGCCTGGCGATCAACTCCCTGGCTTTTATCGCGCTCGCGTTCGCACCCAGTTATTACGTTGCCCTGGGCTGTGTTGTGACAGCGGGACTGGGGGGGAGTTTCTATCACCCCGCCGCGACCGCTTTGATCGCTGAACTGTACCCCAAGACTACCGGCCGCGCCTTAGGATTGGTGGGGATGGGTTCTGGCGCCGGTTTCTTCTTGGGCCCGCTCTATGCCGGGTGGCGAGCACAGGCCGCAGGCTGGCGAGCGCCGGTGCTGGAGCTTGGTGTTGCAGGGTTGGTGGCGACGGGCGTGTTCATGTGGCTGGCGGAGGAGCGTCCCCGCGCTCAAGAAACCGCCACGAGGAGCGTTCATGGGCTGTTTCCGACCAAGGCAGTGTGGATATCTTTCTTCGCAGCCGGGTTGTTATTGAGCCTGCGGGACTTTGCAGGCGGCTCGGTAATAAGCCTGTCCTCTCTGTTCTTGCAGAACGCCCACGGATTTGGGGTGAAGGCGACTGGACTCGCGTTGGGGGCCTTGTACATCGCAAGCCTGGTGAGCAACCCGCTCTTTGGCCATCTAAGCGATCGGGGCCGCAAACGCTGGACCGCTACGGTTCTACTGATAGCGGCGCTTGTGGTGGCGCTGCTTCCAAGGGTGCCCGCGGCCTTGACTGTGCCGCTCCTGGTCGTGTATGGGTTCTTCCTCCTGGCCAGCTATCCCATGACTGAGGCAGCGGTCATGGTTGCCGTCCCTGACGCGGTTCGTGGGAGAGTGTTCGGGCTGTTCATCACGATGGGCGGCCTATTGGGGAACCTCGCTCACTGGCAGGCAGGCCGCTGGGTGAGCAACATGGGCGATGGAGCGAACAATGCTGCCAGGTACTATGGGATTTACACGGTCTTGGCCTGCATGATCCTGCTTTCGATCATCGCTTTGCCCTGTTTAGATCGGATCCGCACGCGGGGCCGAGTGAGGTCTGAGCCGTCGCCGAAGATGTCCCCAGCAACATCCACTGTCGCTGGGGCGGGTTGACGGAGATTGGCATGAATCTGCCCAACTACTTCCTGGCCGACCTGCCGCCAGAAGCTGCGCTCAACGCCAAGATGGTGAGTGAAGCAGGCCAAGCGCTACGGCGAAATCGTGAGCGCTTCCTAGCTGGCCGCAGAACCCAAAGCCTTATAGGGGCTCTGGCCGAGGTCAGCAAGGGATGGCTCAAGCCCGGGGACCCCTTTCGCGAGATGGCCTTGAGACTCGGGCCCGGGGCCACCGGCTTCTCCGAGCAAACGCTCGCATTCGGGCTTGATACCTTATTTGGTACGCTCACAGCTTCCGGCATGGAGGCGATCGTTTTGCAGGACCTGGGCCATTTGGAACGGTTGGATCAGGTGGTCGCGAGCGACTCCGAGGAAGCAGGCCAACGGGCTGCGTTCGCCCGAGGCCCGGAGTTACTCGTCCACATAGCTGCCGGGACGTTGCCCAACCCGGTCATCGTGAGCATGGTGGTAGGTCTGCTGGCTCGTTCAGCCCAGTTCGTCAAGTGCGCTTCCGGCACGTCGCTGCTTCCACGCCTTTTTGCTCATTCGATTTATCAGTCCGAGCCCAAGCTCGGCGCTTGCCTGGAGGTGGCCGAGTGGAAAGGGGGGACCGAAGATTTGGAGTCGGCCCTCTTCGCCGAAGCTCAGTGTGTGACCGTGACCGGGACTGATCAGACGCTTGCGGACGTGCGCGCTCGCATTCCGGCTCACGTGCGCACGGTCGGCTACGCCCACCGTGTTAGCTTGGGCTACGTCACTCGCGATGTGCTGACATCCTTCAACGCCCACCAGGTGGCTGCGCTGGCTGCGCGTGACGTCGCGGCCTGGGATCAAGTGGGATGCCTGTCACCCCACGCTATCTACGTCGAGAGCGGTGGACGGGTCAGCCCAATGGAGTTCGCCGAGTTGCTGGGGGCTGAAATGGCTGCGCTGGAGCGGATTCGGCCTCGCGGGCGGCTCCATCCGGAGCAGTCGGCAGCCATAGCCGCGCGGCGCTCATTTTACCAGGTTCGCGCCGCCCATTCCCCCGAGACCCGGATTTGGTGCAGCCCGGACTCCACCGCGTGGACGGTGGTTTATGAAAACGAGCCGAGCTTCGTTCCGTCCTGCCTGAACCGGTTTATCTATGTCAAATCCGTCGAGAGTCTGACGCAGGCTTTGGAGGGGGCCGCATCTGTGTCCCACCAGGTCTCGACCGTTGGCTTGGCCGCGAGTGGATCCAAAACTCGCAGCTTGGCGTTGGAATTCGCGCGCTGGGGTGCCAGCCGAATTTGCCCGCTCGGCCAGATGCAAGCGCCGCCGCTGGCGTGGCGGCACGATGGTCGTCCGACCCTTGGGGATCTAATCATCTGGAGCGATTTAGAGACGCATTTTCATGAAGCTTGAACTTCGCAAGCGCTTTCAATTTGAAGCCGCTCATCTGCTACCCCGCTTACCCGAGATGCACAAATGCCGGCGGTTGCACGGTCACAGCTTCGTGGTGGAGGTTGCCGTCGTTGGCGAGTGTGACCCCAATCTGGGCTGGGTCATGGACTACGCGGACATTGCCGAGGCGGTTCGACCGCTATGGGAGCAGCTGGACCATCGGTATCTTAATGAGGTTCCGGGTCTGGAGAATCCCACTAGCGAGAACATCGCGGTGTGGATCTGGGAGAGGCTCAAGCCACAGCTGCCGCTACTCGAAGAAGTCATGGTGGCAGAAACCTGTAATGCTCGTTGCGTTTACCGTGGGTGAGGTTGGCAGCTCGGGCTCAGGCCTCTCCGACGCGGGCGGGATCCGGAACCGGGTGATCGGGGCAAAAAGAAGACCCGGGCATCAGACGCCAAGGAGGAGGGGGTGGGGAACCCGCTGAAGAAACGTCCTGACACCCGGATCAAAAATCCGGCCCCACAATTCTCGCAAAGATCGGTGGTCTTCAGAATGATCCGGGTAGCAGACGCCAAGGAGGTGGGGGTGGGGAACCCCGCTGAAGAAACGTACCGCTACCCGAATCAAATTACTAAAGGCAAACTACACCTTACCAGGATTTCATGTCAATAGGTTTTGGAGGTTTTTTGAGTAATTTTTCACGATTGTAGCAAGCCGTTGACGGGTCCGTTAAGCGGCATTTGGGCCCTGATGCGGCAGTGTCTATGCGAGGGTCAGGTTGAGCGCTAAGCCCACGTTCCTTACTTCTTTGTGCTGCGGCACTTTCGCCTGGACGAGGGCGGCCTGGCGGAGCTTGGAGCGGGGCGGGTTTAATGCTTGACGCTAAACGGGATTGTCGGTTGCATTACCTCAATGAAAACGCGCGTTCTGACCGCTCTCGCATTGTTTTGTCTGCTGGCTTTCGCGAACGGCTGCTATTCCACGGTGGATGGGCACTCCAAAATGGGCATGCCCTTCACCAAGGATAGCATCGACAGCCGGTACGAGCGCCCTGTGGACCAGATTTTCGCCGCAGCCAAAGATGTGTTGATCCTCAATGGCACGCTGGTGGGTGAAAATACTGTTGCCCATACTTTGGAGGCCAAGGTGGACAACAACACTGTGGGCGTGAAGGTGGAGGCGGTCGAACCCAATATTAGCCACGTGATCGTCCAAGTGCGCAATAAGTCGGGCTTTTCCAACATTGATTTGGCCAGCCAAATCGATAAGCGGATTGCTCTCCAGCTACAGGCCGGCCCGAGCAAATAGTCGAGCGAACGTTTATTGCCGCTCTCGGGGCTTTGAGTTTAGTCCTAGGCGCTGTTCGTAACTTCCGAGCTTGAAGGTCTGGCCGGTCTGGTTTACTCGCGCCTCCAGGCGCAGAGTCTGAAGTCTGCGCGAAGCGTTTTCTGCGGCTGCGGAGTTGGGGAACATCTGGGCCACACGCTCCAGCGCCGCCTTGGCACCTTCGACGTCATTGGCTTCTTGTATCCATAGATCCGCCAACATGTTCAGCCAGCGGACTAGCTCTCGCTGGGGTGCCTTGGGCTGAGCCAGGAGCTGCTCGATTTGCTCCTGGGCCAAATCAAGCCGGTGGAAATGGCGGGCATAGAGAAGTGCCAACTGCTCGCGCGCCTCGTTGTCGTCCGGATAATGCTCCAATTGGGTTACGAGCCTTTCCGTGACCACTTCTGGAGCTTCGACGGGCGAACCAGCGGGAGCTTCAACTACGCGCACTCCGGGCCGAAGCCCCGGGTAACCCACAATGTGCGGCAAGGCGATCGGCGTGCGGTCATTCGCGGCTTGGTAGTTCTCGAAATTGCCGAAGTGGGCGATGCGCTGGCGCGCGGCGTGCGCTTCGGAGCTGTCTGGCAGCATTTCAACGATTCGCTCAAGGTAACGCTGAGCGGCGCCAAGGTCCTGGGCATATTTGGCGTGCCAATCGGAAAGCCGGTTGAGCGCATAGGCCAAATTCGAGGGACTCTGTTCCGGCTTGCTAATGAACTGTTCCAGCGCTTGGGTCGCGGCGGGCAGATCGCCCAAGTGCTCGACCTGAATCTGCGCGGCCATCATTACTCCGCGGAAGTCGCCCGGGAACTTCTCTAATTGCAGGGCTATCTGCGAAATTGCTTCGGCGTATTTGCCTTGTTTGCACTTAGCCTCCGCCATGGAATAGAGGGGTTGGGGAGCCATCTCCTGGCCTCCGCCAAAGTAGAGCCCCTCGAAGGGCTTGGCTAGCAATTCGCCGATTTGCGGGGCCCAGATGATGCTCACCAGGAGCCCCACAACCGCGAGCAAGCCCGCTCCCAAGAAGGCCGCGCCCGCGGCCCCAAGAAATCCTGCCGATGATCCTTTTCCCAGGCCCCATTTCAACAACAGGATCGGCACTGCCGCCGCCATCAGGGTGATTAGCAGTTTGGCGACTATGCGAACCAAGCCTTGGCTTTGGTCGGCCAACCGCAGCAAAAGCGCCACAGCTGCCCCGTAGATCGCTAGCCCGAGTAGCGCCAAGCCGATAAAAGCAATGACCAGTAGGAGTGAACTCATGTGGGTCCGTTTCAGTCGCGCCGCTTCAAACCTAGATTCTGCTCATAGATGCCAAGCTTGAGGCCCGGCGCATCCTTCTTGGCGCGCGCTTCCAGTCCGAGCACACTCAGGCGCCTTGCCGCGACGTCGGCGGCGGCACTACCCGGGTAGCGCTCCTGAATGCGCATCAAGGCTGCCTTCGCGGCTGCGGTATCACCGTTCTCCTTGATGTGCAGATCCGCCAGAAGGTTGAGCCATCGTTTGACGTGGATCATCGGCGCGTTGGGCTGGCCGAGCATTTGCTCCAATTGTTCCGCCGCTAAATCCACACGTTTGAAGCCCTCAGCGTAAAGCACGGCAAGATCCTCGCGGGCTTGGATGTCTTCAGGACATTGGTTGAGTCTATCCACCAATGCGGTCGCACGCTCGTTCAAGGCCGGTTCCGGGCTGGCAGGGGGAGGGCTTTCAAGAAGCCCGATGTTGTATTCTAGATGCGGGACGACGAGCGGGCGGTGTTCTACCTGCGTGGCCAACGTTTCAGGTGTTGCCAGATGCGCGATTCGCTGATGAGCGTAATGCGCCTCGGTGGATCCAGGGAACAGATCGATGATCCGCTGGAACAAAACGCGAGCCGCTTCGGTGTTCTTTTCGTGCTTTAGCCGCCAATCGGCCATTTGCGTCAGGGCGAAGGCGATGTTTTTGGCAGGACGGTCCGGCTGGGTCACCACTTGTTCGATGGTGTTGCTCGCAGCCTGCAGATCATGTAAATCCTCGGCTTGAATCGAGGCCACCAAGAGCTGGCCCTTAAAATCGTTGGGGAAGAGGGCGAGTTGGGCTTGGATGTCCTTCAAGGCGCCTTCGAAATCGCCCATTTTACGCTTGGCTTCGCCTGTTGCGTAAAAAGGTTCGGGATCCGCCGGCTTGTTGCCTCCGTCGTAAAGCTCAGCGAATCGGTCGCCGAACCAAGAGGTGATGTTCGGTGTCCAAAGAATGGCCATGATGAGGCCAGCCACCGCTCCGGCCAGCACCCCCACCAACGCCCCCAACGCGCCGCCGTTGAGGGTCATGGGCACGACTACCAGGAGGATAAAGGCAAGGTCCAGGCCGGAGACCAGGAACTTGAACAACAGTTGGTAGGGGTCCTGGCTGCTTCGTAGCCACCGGTAGAGGATCCAGAGCAGAAGTCCTAGCGCCAGGATCGTTTCGCCGATTTGACGCACTCGGTCCATTGGTCGATTGGCTCAGTTCGCCCGCTTGGCGATTCGTTCCGGGTGCCGTGCTCTCCCAAGTGCCACGTCGTAGCTGACCAAGCACCGGCAATAGAGATCGTAGAGGCAGGCATCGAGCAGGATCATGCCGTCCTTGCCTCCGGTCTGGATGATTGTTTCCAACATGTGGAGCTGGTTCTCACGGATCACGTTGCGAACCGCGCTGTTGGCCACCAGGAGCTCGTAGGCGAGGGTCCGGCGGGAACGATCAACGCTCGGGACCAGATCCTGGCAGATGATCCCTTGGAGGCAACTGGCCAGCTGAAGCACAATCTGCCTTTGAGTGTTGCCTTCGAACACGCCAACAATTCGTTCCATCGCGTGGCTAACGTTGGGTGAATGCAGGGTCGCCAGGACCAAATGGCCTGTTTCCGCGGCGGTCAACGCGGTGGAGATCGCCTCCTGGTCGCGGATCTCCCCCAGCACAATCACATCGGGGTCCTGCCGCAAGACATGGATAAGGGCTCGATTGAAGGAGTGCGTGTCGGTGAGCACCTCCTGTTGCACCACAATCGCCCGCTTATTGTGGTGCACGAACTCAATCGGGTCCTCGATGGTCACGATCTTGCACCGCCGTTCGCTATTAATTAGATCAACTAAATAATTTAGTGTCGTGGTTTTGCCCGATCCCGTTGGGCCGGTAATCAACAACAAACCGTTGGGCCGGCGCGCTAATTCGTCCAGTTTTGCCGGCAAACCCAGGTCCTCCCGAGACACGATGTATTCCCCGCAGAAGCGAAAACTGAATTCGGTGTGACCATTACAGCGATACAGGGTGGCCCGCATGCGACCTACCGCCGGGTGATGCAGCGAGGTACACAACTCCCAGTCGGTCTGGAACGTTCTGAGCTGTTCCGGACTCAAGAGGCTCGCCCCAAGCTCCTCCAGTTCCTGGCTTTCCAACGGCGGTTCGCTTGCGAGAATGATCTCGCCATTGATCCGGAACGCGGGCGGCGTTCCGACCACGAGATGGAGATCGGATGCGCCTCTTTCGGCCGCGAACTTCATGAACTGATCGAGTCGATCCATAGTCAGCGCCCCAACCAGCGATTGGCCTTTCCCCGAAGCCGCTCCCACCAATCCAACCCGTGCAGGTGTTCCAAGGCAGTGGCGGCCTCGAGGCTCTGGGGATTCAATTGGCGCGCCTGCTCCAGTGAAGTCTGAGCGGCGCTCGCCAGCCCCAAAGCCAGTTGGCACTTGCCCATCTGCGCCCAGATCACGCTCTGGCTGGCATCCAACGCCATGGCTTGAGAGATCAGCTTAAGGGCGAGAGCCATCCTGCGGTAGTAGAGATGGATCCGCGAGGCCAGCCACGGCCATAGCCATTGCCCTGGTGCGGCCGCCAAGGCCTTGGAAAAGCAATAGTCCGCGCCTTTCTCGTCCTTGGCCAGCAACACGTCGCCTCGTGCGAGCCAGGTGTAGGGCTCCTGCGGTTCGCGCTCGACCGCCGCGTCAGAGAAAGCCATAGCCGCTGGCAGGTCGCCCAACCGGGCCAGCGCAACCGCCTTGGCTGCCAACAGTTCGGCGTCGCGCGGGAACAGCTCGAGGGCCCGATCCGCCCATTGCTTGGCTTGTTGGAAATCCGCCAACTCAATCAGCATCCGCACTTGGCCGGCCCAAGCCGATGGATTGGTTTGGTTGTGCTCCAGTGCTCGCGCGAAAAGCCGCAGCGCCCCTTCGAAGTTGCCTTGCGTAAAAGCATCATTTGCTTCCTTCAGACACTTGGCTTCGTCCGGCCCCCGATGGCTTGGAGATAATTCATCTCCTTGCCCAGAACCAAACTCCAATTTTCCGAAGCGGCTCATTTTCTGCTAGCGAGCGTCTGAGATCCGTCCGCGGCGAGGACTGCTATTCATAGAGCGACTAGTCGGTCGGCTCGGTCCGAAGGCGGTCTGTTTCCATTATCATGTCATTTTCGCTGCCCGAAACCAATGGTTTTTTCGGCTATATCTGGCGCATCCCGTTAGGGGACTGCCGGTTAGACCGCGGCGGGCAGGAATCCTCACGATCTATGAGCCTTGCCTTGAGAGATTCCGCTCAGCTCTCCGAGCAGTTCCAAACTCCCTATCGGAGAAACTGCTCTGCCGCAAAATCCGCGAACCGCAACCCCCGGGGCGTCAGCCGAAACCCGAGGGCGTCCATCTCTCCAAATCCCTGATGAACGAGAGTTGTCATGTCTGTCTGCCATTCTTGCCGTAAGTCAAAGCCGGTCCTCTGAACGAACTCAAGGAATGGCCAACCAGCATTCATGCGCAGGCCAAAGGCGGCCTTCTCCCCCGCTCGAGCCAAGGGATTGAGTGATTCGCGAGACTCGATTGGCTTCGCGCCTCGCTCCAGCTGTTCGCAATAGAGTCGGGTATTGGCCCAGTTTCTTGTGCGCTCGCCCCGCACATAGCTGGTTGCACTTGGCCCCAATCCGTGAAAGTCACCGCCGCGCCAGTAGTTTACGTTGTGCCGGCAAGCTCGAGCGGGTATGCCCCCCTCTTCTAAGAAGGCACCTCGGGCGAAGTTTGCCACCTCGTACTGTTTGAACCCGCCTCGATCAGCCTCCTCGAGCAGCATCTCGAACATGTCGCAAGCCAGATCGTCATCCACTTCGAACTCTCCCGCCTCCAGTTGGGCAAACAGGGCGGTATCCTCCTCGTAGATCACTTCGTAGCACGAGAGGTGTTCACTTCCCAGGGCGAGGGCTTCAGTCAAGGTGCGTTGCCATATTTCCCGGGTTTGGCCCGGGATGGCGAACATCAAATCGAGATTCAGATTCTCGAAACCCGCCTGCCGGAGCAGGTCGAACGAGCGGAACACCATTTCGCGGCTGTGAACGCGGCCGAGCCGATCCAGGAGGGCCTCATCCAGCGATTGCACTCCCATCGAAACGCGGTTCACCCCCGCCGATCGGAGCAACCGGGCCTTATCCAGTGAAACCGTGGCCGGATTGCATTCCACGGTCCATTCTTCGGCACCAAGCAAGCGAGCGTCACTCATTGCCACTAGGATGCGCTCCCACTGGTGTAGGTTCAGGAGCGAAGGCGTGCCGCCGCCAAAAAAAATAGTCTTCGGATTGAGCTCGCGGGCAGCGAGTTGCATTTCCCGGACCAGGCACTCCACGTAGCGGTTGACCACCTCCCCCGAGGCCGCCTCGGAGTAAAACGCGCAATACTCACATTTGCGCGCGCAGAAAGGCACGTGGACGTAAAGACTGGTTACCGGAATCTGATCGCTCGGGCTCACTGCCCTCTAGACTAAGCGTTCACAGTCAACGGCGCTAGCGTCAACACTGCTCCACTCCCGGTCCTGATCTGAAACCGGCTGGAATGACGCGGCATCCTGACGATCGGCGGGCGCTAGGAGTCGGCGCGCTTCACGTTCTGCGCTTTAAGACCCTTGGAGCTTTGGGTCACCTCGTAGTGCACGGTCTCACCAGGCTTCAATGAACGGAAACCATCTCCGCTGATCGCTGAATAATGAACAAAGATGTCCCCTCCCGTTTCCGGGACAATGAAGCCGAAACCCTTCCGATTATCGAACCACTTGACTTTGCCATGGGCCATAGACCCTCGACACTCTTTACGCGCTCTGCCCGACCCTTTGCGCCACTCCGTCGAGGTCATCTCGTCGGGGCTAACGTGGCGCAAGCTGGCCAGCTTCTGAATCGACGTAGATTACGGTCGATTGAAGGAGAGGAATGCTCTAATGTCAAGCATGAGTTATTCTCAATTTATTCCATTGTTCTCCGCAATCCATCGAACGATTTTTTCAATTATCCTTCGCTTTGTTCCCGCGCTACCTTGGTCTCCGTCGTATGCCCGCACTCTCTTATGAGCAACCCAACTCAATCGCTTGAGATCTCCGGCCGGCAAACTCTCGAAGGGCCGAGCCCAATCGCTCCGATGTCTTGGAAACGGGGTTTCTGGAGCCTGATTGTCACTCAGTTTCAGGGCGCCTTCAGCGATAACGTACTGAAAAACCTGGTGGTGTTCGTGATCGTGGCGGCCGGGTACACCCAGGCCCAAAAGCATCAGATCGGCGAGTCCGTGGGCGCCTTGTTCGCTCTGCCCTTCATTCTATTCTCGATGGCTGGAGGCTATCTTGCGGATCGGTGCAGCAAGCGAACGATTTGCATTGGGGTCAAGGTCTTCGAGGTGGGGGTGATGTTGTTTGTCTGTCTTGGTTTTTGGCTCAACAGCCTGCCCATGCTGTTGGCTTCGGTGTTTCTAATGGGAACCCACAGCGCGTTTTTTGGCCCATCCAAGTACGGTTCGTTGCCGGAGTTGCTTCCGTTGGAGAGACTCTCCTGGGGAAATGGCATCTTGGAGTTGGGAACGTTCATGGCAATCATCCTTGGCACCGTCGTGGCGGCCATGCTGGCCGAGTACTTTCGTGGCCAGCACATCTGGTCTGCTTGCCTGCTGGTGGTATTGGCGGTGCTTGGGCTGATCACCAGCTTGGGAATCACCAAGGTGCCCGCCGCCGCTCCGAATCGCCGATTTAACGCGAATTTGTTCTCCGAACTCTGGCGGCAGGTCACCTCCATCCGTTCGGACCGCCCATTAATGCTCGCAACCGCTGGTAACACTTACTTTAATTTCCTGGGCGCGCTCTTTTTGCTCAACCTGTTCTACTTTGGGATGGAGGTGTTGCATGTGAGTGAAAAGGGCATCGGCATACTCACGGTGAGCCTTGCGTTGGGCATCGGTGTGGGCAGTTTCGCGGCCGGGTATTTTTCGCGGGGCAGAATCGAGAACGGATTCATCCCGCCGGGCTCTCTCGGCATGGCGGTTGCGGCGATCGTTGCCTCACTGCCTGGGTTGGGTTTCGCTGGCTCGCTGGTCAGCCTCGCCGCGCTGGGCTTGGCGGGCGGTTTTTTCATCGTTCCGGTCACGGCGATCTTGCAGCACCGGCCGGCTCCGGAAAACAAAGGCGAGGTCCTCGCCGCCGCCAACCTACTGTCGTTCGTCGGCGTTTTTCTGGCTTCTGGCGCCCACTGGATCTTGTCGCAAGCATTGGGGCTTGGGCCCCGAGCGGTATTCTTGGTTGGCGGGCTGCTGACACTCGGGGGCACCGTCCTGGTCGCTTTCCTGACGCCGGCGTCAATGAAACGGTTCTTGAGCTTGTGCGGGCTAGGCCGTGCGCAAGCGCTCTAGGCGCCATAATGGTTCGTAGGATGCGGAGGACCTGCGCGGAGGTTGACCTCACGATGGCCCGTGAGCACGTTCTGCCCTTTGATGCCGCCTTCTTCATGAAACCTTAAGCTCACGCTTATCGTCTAGCTTAGGTGATATGTTAACGAAGCTGCCCAGGGAACGCTGGGATTACTCCATGGCGGCGCACTTGCTCAATCGGGCAGGTTTTGGGGGCAGGCCGTCGGAAATCGAGGAGCTTGCTGCCATGGGCCTGGAGAAGGCTGTCTCGCGGCTGGTTGATTACGAGCAATCGCCCGAGGATGGGTCTAAACCGGACTGGGCGAAGCCGGACCCCGAGCGGTCCGAACGGTTGCGGGCGTCGCGTCAGGCGGGGGGCGAAGATTTGCGCAGGGCGCGGCAGGAAGAGGCACGCATCCAACGCGAGCGGATGGTGGAACTGCGCGGCTGGTGGCTGACCCGAATGGCCAGCGGCCGGCGGCCCCTTCAGGAGAAGATGGTGCTTTTCTGGCACGGCCATTTTGCTACGAGCGTGGTCAAAGTGCGGGACGCTTACCTGATGTGGCGCCAGAACGACCTCTTTCGCAGCCATGCGATGGGCCCATGGGGAGGCCTTCTTCAGGCGGTCAGCACTGATCCTGCTATGCTGATCTGGCTCGATCAGGCCCAGAGCCGCGAAGAACATCCGAACGAGAACTACGCCAGGGAGCTGATGGAGTTGTTCACACTGGGAGAAGGGCATTATAGCGAGAGGGACGTGAGCGAGGCGGCTCGTGCCTTGACCGGGATCTCGCTCGGCCGGGGACGGGAGGAGTACATGTGGCGGCCTCGATTGCACGATGCGGGCATGAAGACTTTTCTCGGTCGATCGGGCCCGCTAGGGCTGCAGGAAGTTATTGCCCAAATACTTGTTCAGCCGCAAGCCGCGCGCTTCATCACCGCAAAGTTGTGGTCATTCTTCGCTCAGCAATCTCCATCCGAAGAATGGATCAATACGCTGGCCGCCGAGTTCCGGTCGTGCAACATGCAGTTTCGGCCTTGGCTGCGCGAGGTGTTTTGCAGCGAGGCGTTTTACGCGCCCGGAGTCGTGCGGACGCAAGTCAAGAGCCCGGTCCAATTATTGATAACGGCGGTGCGCCAGCTCGAACGCGGATTGCCGTCACCGCTGGCCGCAGCCAACGCGGTGCGTTTGTTGGGGCAGGACCTATTCGCTCCCCCCAATGTCAAAGGGTGGGATGGTGGCCTGGCATGGATGACCACCAACAATTTGCTGAACCGTCATAACTTAGCCGCCTGGCTGGTGCTGGGGCAGGGGATCTTGCCTCCGGCAGGTGGGCGTTTTGCTGGGCGCGGCCTGATGAATGCGGCAAATCGGCTTCCGGGACCCGTGCCGGTCGAAACCAGCAAGCTCTTCAGTGCGGATCAATGCGCCAACGCCGAGGCCGTCGTCGGCGCCATGGAGCGCCGGTTTTTGCAGGCAAAACTGAGTTCGGCCTCGCTCGGCGTAATCCGTGACTACCTGGCGGCGCGGCCAAAAATGGATGACCACACGCTGCTACCGGCCGTGAGGTTGTTCATGTGTACCCCTGAATATCAACTAATCTAAGAGGTTCTATGCTGCTTAAAACTCGTCGCGAATTCTTGCGATCATCAATCCTGGGTGGGGCGTTGACGTGGACTCTGCCCAGCTTCCTGGCCGAGACCATGCAAGCCCTGCACGCCGCCGCCGACGGCGCCGTGGTGCAGAAGAAGACGGGCAAAGACTCCACTATTCTGGTGGTGCTCCAGATGGCGGGAGGGAACGACGGGCTTAACACGGTTGTGCCGCGGCAGAACGATCACTATTACCGAAGCCGTCCCCACCTGGCGGTGCAAAGCGGGACCACCCTCAGGCTGAACGATGATTTTGGCCTCCACCCGGCGCTCACTGGATTCAAGGATCTCTACGACGCCGGGCATTTGGGGATCGTGCACGGCGCAGGTTACCCGAATCCGAACCGATCCCACTTCCGCTCCACCGAGATCTGGCAAACTGCCAGCGATTCCAACCGCAATGAGTCCGATGGATGGCTGGGCCGCTATTTTGACAATGCTTGTCCGGGATCTGATCCGGTTCGAGGCATCTGCATCGGGCGCCAAATGCCCCAGGCCTTCGCCGGTCCCCACCCTACCGGTATATGTCTGGAGAGTCCTGAACGTTACCGATCGAACAGCACGGGTGTGGGTCACAACGGCGATGCGGGGGATGATTTTTATCACCGGCTGAACATGATGGACGCCGGTTCGGAGACGGCTGAGATGGAGAGCGCGGGCGCCTCCATCGGAGCGGTTAGTGGGCCGGCTAAGCCAAGCCTCAACCCGTTGGACTTCATCGAGCGCGTCGCTCTCGACGCCCAAGTCAGTTCGGAGAAGGTCCGCGAAGTGGCGCAACGAGTGCGCAACCAGGCCACGTACCCCGCAGGTCAACTGGCCAACAGTTTGCGCCTGGTGGCGCAGCTCATTGGCGGCGGAATGCCTACGCGTGTGTATTACGTCTCGCAGGGTGGCTACGACACCCACGGGAATCAGGCGAATACCCACCAGCGATTGCTCAGCGAGTTGGGTGGATCCCTCAAGGCATTCATCGGGGACCTTCAGGCGCAAGGGAACCTGGATCGAGTCACGGTCATGACGTTCAGTGAGTTTGGGCGGAGGCTGGCGGAGAATGCCAATGGGGGCACCGATCATGGCGCTGCCGCGCCTCTGTTCGTGGCCGGAGCCAAGGTAAAGGCCGGCTTGCTCGGCCGCCCGGCGAGCTTGGCGCCGGGTGATCTTTTCAACGGCGATCCCAGATTCACCGTTGATTTTCGTTCGGTGTATGCGGGCCTTTTGGAGGATTGGCTGGGCACGCCCAGCGAACCAATTCTGCGCCGCAAATTCGAACCGCTACACTGCGTGTAGCGTTCGGCTCAAGCCCGGTATGCGGCGGCCAGTTCCGGCCACAGCAACGCGCCCATCCGCATGCCTGCAGCGTAGTTGCCCAAATCGAACTTCTCGTTGGGGGAGTGGGCGTTGTCGTCGGGCAGTGCCAATCCTACCAAGAGTGTGTCCACTCTGAGGATGCGTTTGAAGTCGTCTAGAATCGGGATTGAGCCACCTTCTCTCAGCAGGACAGGCTCGACCTCAAAAGCCGCGTGGAGGGCACGCAGGGCCGCCTGGGCGTAGGGGCTGGTAGGCGACACCAGGTAGGGCGCGCCGCCATGTCCGCCGACAATCTGCATCCGGACCGTGGGGGGGCAAAGCTGCTTGAGCCGACGCTTGACGAGACTCAGGACTTTCGCCGGTTTTTGGTTCGCAACTAACCGCAAGGTGAGCTTGGCGCTGGCCCATGAGGGAACGATAGTTTTGCTGCCTGCGCCTTGATAACCGCTGGTCAAGCCATTGATTTCCAGGGTGGGACGGGCCGTGCGCTGCTCCCATGAGGTAAAGCCTCTTTCGCCGAAGAGTTCTGGGACGCCCATGAAGCGCCTGTAATCTCGTTCCGAGAAGGGCAGGCGAGCCAGTTGTTGGCGTTCGTATTTGGTCAGGGGCAGAACGTCATCGTAGAGGCCTGGAATCAGGATTCGCCCACGATCGTCGCGCAGCTTGGCCAAAAGCTGGCAAAGCGCCATGGCTGGATTTTCGACCGAGCCTCCGAAGATGCCCGAATGCAAATCGCGCGAGGGACCAATCAGCTTGACCTCCAGAGCGATGATCCCGCGGAGAGCGTAGGTTAGGGCGGGAAGCCCCGCCGCCGGCATACCCGTGTCTGATATCACAACACCATCGCAGCGCAGCTCTTCGCGGGAATTCTTGAGAAACGCCGCCAGGTTTCCACTGCCAACCTCCTCTTCGCCCTCGATCACGAACGTCAAATCGCACGGCAGTTCGGTGCCGGTTTTGAGATAAGCTTCGACGGCATTGATGTGAGCCAGGTGCTGGCCCTTGTTGTCGCATGCGCCCCGTCCGAACAGTTTATTGCCTTCGATGCGAGCCTCGAACGGAGGTGTCTTCCACAGATCGAACGGTTCCGGGGGTTGCACGTCGTAGTGGCCGTAAACGACAAAGTGAGGGCGTGAGTTGCCGGTTTTTCTCGGTGTGCGCGCTACCACGACAGGGTTGCCGGGTGTCGGTGCGAGCCTAGTGTCGAGGCCGATCGAGCGGCAGCGTTCCTGGAGCCATTCGGCAGCCGCCTGCAAATCCTTCTTGTGATTGGGCTGCGCCGAAACGCTCGGGAATCGAACGTATTCGCAGAGGTCATTCACAAAGCGCTGCTGGTTGTTTTTGAGGTAGTCGAGAACGGCAGACATAGATGCGGTGATCAGGGGGCGGCGGTGTGCTATTGTTTGGGTGGCAGAACGCTCCGCAGAAGATCAAGCGGGCTGACTTTAGTTGGCGCGTTGGTGGTCGTGGGCGGTGCATTGGTTGTTGAGGGCGCGAGGGGATTTCCGCCCTTGAACAATTCGCCAACTCCCTGGAGCAGGTTGCCCTTCTCCCCACCGATTAGCTGGCCTGCCGTGTCGAGCAATTGCCCCCCGAGTTTGGCCTTATCGATTTGGGTTTTAGGATTCCCCATGGTGCCTCCGACGGTTGCGAACTGGGGCAGGGGCACGTAATCGCCGTTCGTGGAAGCATTGGCCGAGACTAATCGGGCGCGCGTGGCGAGGTTGCGACGCAACGCAAGTTGGAGGGGAATGTGAAGCGGGGAATTGGTGAGCACTGCGGCAATCTTCATGTCGCCCTGCGCATTGGCGACGAAGGCCTGGCTGGTGGTGACGAGATGGTTGAGAATGATCACACCGTTGGTGATGCTCGCGTCGCCAGCGATCACATTAAGGGGAGTTTCGAGCAGTTCCGGGGCTTGAAGCAGGAGGGAGATTGGGGTCAGGATTCCTTTGAGCTTCGGCCCCACCACCTGCAGGTTCATGTTCGTCAAATTGAACCCCACCGTCCCCTGAAGGTTCTTTTGGAGGTTAGTCCCGGTGACTCCTGCTCCCTTGACCTGCGCGTTGGCATAGAGGTCGCCCGCGAACTGGCCTTTCTTGTCCGGATTGAAGGTGTCGGTGATGGGCCCTAGCGCCAGTTTGTCTGTGCGGAGGCTCAATGAATAAACATAACCGGGCTGCGTGAGATCGGCGCTCGCAGAAGCATCTACCGGGGCTCCATTGAGGCTAAGTTGAAACGGCTTGAGCGTGACTTGGCCCTTTTTAACCGCCGCCCCGGCGGTCCAATTGGAAATTACCATCTGCCGCAGATAGAGTCGCCCGATTTTGAGATCCGCGGTGAACTCCTGCCACGGAAGCGAAATGGGATCGGGTTCACCAGCATTTGCGACGGTAGCCGTCACCGGCTGGTTGCCGGCCGCGGCCTTGCCATTGGCCTTCTTGGTCGCGTTGGTTGTGAAGAGATCATAGAGCGTCGTCAGGTCCAGGGAATCTGCCGTCAGATGCAGTTCGGTGGGACGAGCATTCGTCTTGGCGAGATCCATTTTCCCCGTAGCCTGGATCTCGTTGGTGGCACGTTGGTTTGGGGGCAGGGTCAGCACGCACTTGTTGATATCCAGCCGGCTTTGCTGTTGGGCTATGTCCAGTCGGAACTTGGCGCCGATGGGAGATGGGGGAGCGGTGCTGTCAGGGTCCTTGACCAAGAGACGGGCTAATTCCAAATCGAATTGGACCTTCCCTGTGCCTTGTGGATCATAGTGAGCCGTACCTTTGCTGGTGATGGAGATGGATGTCAGGGTGCGGGGGGCGAGCGCTGGCGCGAGCCAGGGCGCCAAACCGGACTCGTTGAGTTCATTAATCGCAAATGAGAAATCGCCAACTTGATTGGTTAGATTCAGTTTTCCACTGAGCGTGATTTCGTTTGTTCCGGCGGTGTGCGGTGTCAACGAAAGGACGCACTGACGGATGTCGAATAGCCCTTGGTTTTGAGCGAAGTCCACACGCAGTTGAGCTGCGAAAGGCTTCGTCGGCAGTTTATGTGACGGGTCAGTCAAGAGAACGTTAGAGAGATCTAAGGTAGCCTGCACCGCCGTCTCCGCCGCGGGATCGAAGTGCGCCGTGCCTTTGAGGTTGAGAGTGCTGGAAGTGAGTGTGTTGGGAGCGAGCGCGGAGGCGGCGAACGGGCCGATGGCTACCTGGTTGAGGTTTTGCACATTGAACTCGAACTGTCCGGTTTTATTGGTGGGATTGGTGAGGTCGATAGTGCCGCTCAACTCCAGCTTGCCGCCCGACGCATTGCCCTGGCTGACATCAAGCGCGGCTCGGCTGATCCGAAGTTTCTGATCTTGCAGATCGAGGGTGCTTGCGAAGCTCAGCTGCCAGTCACTCAAGTCGTAACTGGCGCATCTGCCGGTCAACTTCTTGAGCGCTACGTTCAAATTGGAGGTGAGTTTGCCCTTTTCCCCAGTGATGAGGCCGTTAGCAACCAACTGCCCGGAGGTAAGCTTCAGTTGTGGTTGCGGCCAGATCTTCAGGAGATTGGGCAGATCGGCAGCCGCTCCGACCTGGATATTCGCGTCTTTCGTGGTGGCGTCGAACGTTCCCGATCCATTCAGTTTGGCGAGACTGGACCCGCCCTGGCCGACCTCCAGGGAGTAATTGTCCAGCAGGGCACTTCTGAAATCGTTGAATTGGCCTTTGCAGGCAAGGTTGATTTGGAGTTGGCCGACGCGGTTGGAGCCCGCGGTGACAGCGAGGTCTTTCAGTTGAGCCGCCAGATCATAGGCCAAGCGTTGCCCATCCATTTTCGAGCTGATCGTGCCCTTCGCCGAGAAGGTTCCCTCGGGTTTGGCTGGTCCCATGAACAACTGCCAGTCTCGCAAATCGAGGTTGGTGATCGCGAGTGATACCGCGGCTTCGTTCAATCCCTGGGACTTCCCGTTCCAAGCGACGTTCATGGGTCGATCCAGCACTGCGCTGAGCACCGGGCGGCCTCCTTGGGTGCCAGCCAGAATCAACTTCTGAATCGCCGCGGTTTTCTCCGTGAGGTTCACGGCGCACTCGTAGCTCAGGCTCATGTCCACGGAGGGCGTGGTCATGTCACCTTGTTTGATCGAGAACTGGCGCACGCCCCACGTGCCTCGAGCGGCAACCAATGCGCCCATGGCGGTGATTTCGATTCGGTTGGTGGTATTAACCGTTGTTTTGAGGAAATCAAGACCGCGCGGCGCCCCGAACAGATTCAGCACGTTGCGGTCAAGATCCGAGACCGTGAGGGTCAGTTTTGCTTCGGACTTGGCGGCGTCGAACGGTCCTCTAACGTCCAAGTGGCCCAAGGGCTGGGCTCCGCGCGAGAACCTCAGGGAGGCTTGGCGCAGTTCGGTGGGCGTCGAGTCACAGGCCAGAACCACGCCGAGCCCGGTCAATTCTTTGTAGGCGCCCTGGCCTTGGCCGACATCGAAGTGAACATCGCCCTTGACCGTGCTTGGGAGGAGGTTGGGATCGAGGGTGAAATCAACCGTTCCGGACAGTTTGGCTCGCAGGACATCCGCGACGTTGGTGGCCTTTGGCGAGGCCTGTGTTTCCTGGTCCACATCGGCTGCAATCGTCAGCTTGCTTGTCTGGCCGTTCTTGACTCCAGAAACCGCAATCTCCAAGCCGGTGACCGCGCTGCTCTGGCGCGATCCGTCCTTATTCTCCTTGAGCCACTTGAGAGTGCCTTTGCTGAGCGTGATCTTCCCAAGGTCCACCAGCGTCGGCCCTTTTTCTTTTGGTGGTTTGGGGGCCGTGGTCTTTTTCGAGCCGAGCTGCAGGAGCGGATCCAGATTGCTTTTCCCGTCGGCTTGTTGAACTACGCTAACGGTCGGACCCACCAGGGTGATCTCCGGCACTACGATGTTGCCATGGAGGATGGCCATCAGATCGTATCGCACGCGCAGTGATTCGGCCTGGAGCAAAGGCTCAGCGCCGGTTGTTTCGAGCCGGACTTGGCGAAGCTCCAACCCGGAGAACGGGCTGAGAGATGCCTCTCCGACCGTTAGCTTGGCATTGATGGCCTGCCCAACTCGCGGGATGATGAAGGACCTGACGAAGCCGCCGCTCGTGACCACAAAGTAAGCGACTACCAGCAGGAGAAGGAGAGCACCGGCGGCGATTCCAAGGCGTCGCAGCCAACGCCGTTTGGGTGGGGCTTCGGGGTCGAAAGGACGAGGATCTTCTGACATATCGGATGAGAATCAGCGAACGGCCGCTTCGAGCGTATTGACGTAGTCGGCGATGCCGACAGTGGGGGAGTAGGCCGGGCTGAAACCCAGGTCGGCCTTCGCCAGTTTCATGTCGGCCTCTGTGTGGGGTTGGTAGAAGCTGTAGGGATTATCGAAGTACTCTGGCTCGAGGTTGGTGCCGAGGTGTTGGTTTAGCGCGGCGATGATTTCGTTGAACGAGAACGCGTGGCCGGAACCGCAGTTATATACAGTGCTCCGGGGGGCTTTGAGCGCTTGGATGGTCAAGCTAACCACGTCTTTGACATAGACAAAATCGCGCTTGTGCTCGCCGAACTTGAACACGCGCGGCCGCTTGCCTGATTTCATCTGGCAATAGAGCTGGTAGATCATGCTCGCAGCGGCCTTCTTGTGAGGCTCATTGGGGCCGTACACGTTAAAGTAACGAACACCCACGATGCGCCAATCCCCATCGCTCGAGGCATAGCGGCGTGCCAAGTTGTCCAGCTGCACCTTCGAGAAGGCGTAAACATTTGCCGGGGCGGGAGGCTGCTCTTCGCTCATCACTGCGGCGCCGATCCCGTAGGTGGCCGCCGACGAGGCATAAACCACGGGGGTCCGGGTTTGGGCGGCAAACTCGAGCAGCCGTCTAAAGCCTTCGACGTTGTCGTGAACCTGCAAAAACTGGTCATGGACGGTCGTGTCAGTGATGGATGCCTCGTGGAAGATGGCATCGAAACCGCAGCCCGCGAACTGGTTACCCCAATCGAGTCGAGAAACATCGGCCGCCACAACGTCTCCTCTAAAGCCGCGCAGGTTGCGGAAATCCCCGCTCCGAAAGTCGTCTACGACCGTAAGTCGAGCATCGGGGTGGATGCTTTGCAGAGCGAGGACTAGGTTCGACCCGATGAACCCCGCGCCGCCGGTTACCAGAATATGACGCATAGAAGCAACTTAAGGTAATCGCTGTGTGGGCGGAGTCAATAAAAGTGCTTTCGGCCTCCGCTTACGGATAGGCGGCGAGCGAGGCGCAGATTAGCTCTTTATCGTTGCGGGCAAACACATGCCGGTGGGCGAAGGCGAGTGGAGCCCAGACGATCTTCCTGTCGCCGAAGAGGAAAGTCGGTTCGATGAGGCGGGTGCGACTCAGTTCCTCGTAGCCCGCTGAGCTAAGGCGAGCCCGGATGAGGTTTCCCTGGTCGGTTGCCCAATCCGGCTTCAAGGTGGTCCGCGTAGCTTGACGAGCTAGCTGCAAGAGGACGAGCCAGAAGAATCGAATCCTTGGGGCCCGGCAGGCCCTGCATGCCCGAGCCCCTCCTTAGGCCGCAGCCGGTTCCTACGGCGTAAGAACGGACCGAGCTCGGTAAAAACGAGCGAAGTTCGTGGCGTTGGGGTCAACGATTGACCAATCGCCATTAGTACCGACCGAGTTGGTTCCCAGGCTGAACCAAGGGCCGAGGATGTTTGTGGCAAACTCGGTGACGTACCCAGAACCGACTGTCCCACTGAAGGTTACGGTGTTGGACTGTGGGCCTGGAACTCCGGTTTGAAGCGATAGCGCTGAGCTCCCGCCTCCTGCATTCACGGCGAGGACCTGGAAGCTACGGGACGCCGTCAAGTGCGGGGACCCGTTATCGGTGACCAGCACGGTGAACACGTTGGTCGCCGGATCGGCGGCCGTAGGCGTCCAGGTAACGACGCCGTTAGTATCGATCTGGGCAGCGGGAGGCGAGTCGACGAGGGCGTAGTGCAAGGTCTGAGCTGGCAGGTCATCGTCGGTGGCCTGGACGGCTAGGGTGAAGGGCGAGAGCCGGGGCGCCTTCTGGTCGGAAATGGGCGCGATGCTTGGTCGAACATTCATGACTTGAAGAGCGGCACTGGTGCCGGAAAAAGTAAGCGCGAGACCGACATCTCTGAAGGGAACGTTGATGTTGTCGAAGGCGCCAATCACCTGGGAACCGCCCAGGAAGGAGAAAGTTGAGTTTGCCGGCGGATAGAATCCGTTCGCAAAACTCACATTGAGTGTGCCACCAAGAGTGACGGTATTGCTCACGATGAGGCTGTTGAAATCGGTAATTGCATTTGTGCCGCCAATGACGATCTCAAGTACGCCATCGGCAGTCTGCGTATAGTCGCCGGCAATGAAAATCTGCCCCGGTGAACTCCCTGGACCGGAGGATGACCGTGCGCGCCCTAGCCGTAGGTTGGGAACGATGCCCGAGGAAAGAGATTCTCCTGGGCTGACGATGCCGGAGTTGATGACGGAGCCGGAGATCAAACCGTTCCCTTTGACCCTGCCGCCCATGATGCGCAGCGGCGAGCTGTTGGCGATCGTTCCGCCGTGCAACAAGGTAAGGCCGCTGGTTTGGGTGTAATTTCCGGTCGAGATGAAACTGAGGGTTCCCGATCGAACTTCGAGAGTGCCGCTGTTGATAAAGGGAACTCTGACCGGAGTAATAGCGTCGCCGGCAACCTTGCGAAAGGTGCCCGCATTCAGAATCGCGTTGGCGCCCACACTCGTGGCGAACTCGCCGTCGAGGGCACAATCAAAAGTTGCGCCAGGCGCATTGGAAAGGACAGCGCCTCCGATGAAGGTCATGGAGACAATTCCGCTATTCGTCCAGAGCGCCGCCCCCCTATTAACGAAGGTCCGGCCAGTGAGCGAAACGCCTCCGAGTATCCTTAAACCGCCATCCGCGATGATGGCGTTCCCACCCTCGATCACGCAACCGCTATTCAAGGTCATGGGGCCGCTGACAGTCACGAAATTCGAACCACCCAAGGTACCAAACACACCAAGGGTCAGCTCAGCGGGCGCGATGAGGCCTGTTCCGTTGAAATCCGCCCTGCCGCCGGCGATAATCAAAGTGTTGCTGACGCAGTTGTAATTGCCGGTGATATTGGCGGTCCCTGGGCCGAAGGTATGGGTCCCGCTCACGTTGACCAAGCCGGCAAGGTTCGCCGTTCCGCCACTCACGCCGAAGTCACCCGCGCCGGTGATGCTGCTAACAGGGTCGAAGTCGTGGACGCTTCCGCCCAACCGCAGAGCAGCGCCAGCCAGGACCTGATAATCGCCGATGGATGTTCCTCCACCCCTCAGGTTCAGAGTGCCGGACTGGATACTAACCGTTCCGCCATTGTCGAAAGCCGTGTCAATCGTGGTTTCGTTCGTGTCGCTATTTCTTCGGAACAATCCAAGATTGACGACCTTGTTAGCCCCGGAGCTGTTCTGAATGATGCCTGGGCCGAAGCAATCAAATACGGCTCCCGGCGCGTTAGATAAAACGGCGCCTTCGCTGAATGTAATCGCGCCAATCGTGTTGTTTGTCCAGACGGCGGTGGATGTGTTGGCCAGGGTCCTTCCGCTCACTGAGAAGCCTCCCGGCAGGAACGTCAAGCCGCCGTTGGCGATGACGTTATTACTGCCGCTCAGAGAACAGCTACTCGCCAGGGTCATGGGGCCGCTGACCGTCACGAGATTGAATCCCCCCAAGGTGCCACCGGAGCCGAGCGTCAGCGTCGAAGGCGCAATGGTCCCCGAACCGTTCAGATTGAGGGTGGACGCCGAAATTGCCAGGTCGTTGTTCGAGCAAATGTAATTCCCGGTCACGTTGATGGTTCCCGCGGTGAAGAGGTTGCTTCCGGTGACATTCACCAGGCCTGCCAGGTTGGCCACGTCAGAAAAGGAGCTGGTGATGAGGTGGCCCTGGCCAGTTAGAGTCGAGGCAGGGAGAAAGGCATGAACGCCGGCGCCTAAGTTTAAGGCAGCGCCAGGCGATACCACCATCGCGCCGGTGTTGGTTCCGCCGCCGTTCAAGCTGAGGGTGCCCGACTGAACATCGACCGTGCCGCTGTTGTTGAACGCGACACTGATTCGCGTGGCGTTGAGGCCGCCGGTCTTGCGAAAAAGGCCCGCGTTGGAAACCTGGTTAGCGCCGGGGCCGTTCTCAATGGATCCATCTCCGGCGCAGTCAAACGTCCCCCCAACCGGGTTCGAGAGCAACGCGCCATTGTTAAAAATGAGCGTCCCGTCGTCGCTCCAGAGCGCGGCGCCCGAATTAATCAGCGTCTTGCCTGAAATTACCTTCGCCAAGGAAGAAGCGGGACCGCTCAGGTGTAAGCCTCCATTGGCGGTGACCTTGCCACTGCCCCCGAACCATCCGCCCTGCCAGGTGAAGAGTTTGCTTATCGTCAGATCACCACCGCCTCCAATGGTGCTGACCGGATTGCTGTAAAAGAACTCCGCGACGGCGACGCTGAGGTCGTTGGTGATGGCGTAAGGGATGCCAGTCCGGTTGGTGATAGCCGCGTTCAAGCCGTTGGGCACGGCCTGGATACTCCAGTTGGTACCGCTGTTCCAATCGCCACCGGAGTCGTTCGACCATACAGCAGTTGCCTGCGTGAGTGGCGAGACGTGGGTGAGCACCACGTCGTTGCCATCACCGCCGTGATAGTTAATGAGGAATGTTTCGTCAGAGACGGTGAATGTCGCGTCCTGCGGCAGATCGTTGAAGGTTCCGTTGACAAGCAGCGAACCTTCGTTCCGAAGGATGGTGAATTGGTCATTGATCGCGGAAGAAAAGTTCAGGGAGGCGTCCAAGCTGATGTTGGAGAGAGTAACGAACCCATGCGTGACGAGTTGATCGTAACCGCTACCCGGCTTAGGGCCATTCAGGTTAACCTGCAAGATGCCACCAGGGGTGAGGCCTCCGTTGAAATTGCCGCAGGTCAAGGATGTGGGGCTGCCACGAGGCGCAACCACTGCCGTGGCATCGTTCATTTCCAGCGGTCCCACCGAGCCTGCGCCCTGGAGCGTGCCGCTATTGACCTGGACGAGGCTTTGGGGCTGCAATCCGTCCACTTGGAGCGTGCCGCCAGAGACGACGGTGTCGCCGGTGTAGGTGTTCGCGCTGGCAAGCACCAGCGTGCCGGCGCCATCTTTGATTAAGGTACCGGCGGTCGAGGTTTGGCTGATGACGGCGTTGATGGTGCATTCGGGCCCGCCCAGTCCAAAGGTGCGGCTCAACACGGTGAAATGATGAGGACCCGGATCCAGTCCGATTCTCCCTGAAAACGTAGAGGCTCCCAGGGTCCCGGGGCTGACCAGGATGTCTCCACCAACCGGCAGGAAAACGATGCCTGATCCGGTTTGCACCCTGCCTCCGTTCCTCAAGGTGAGCGGCAGATCCCCGTGGAGGTCCGGCACGCTGAACCCCTCGGCTTGGCCATTGAGGTCCCACAACCCGCCGCGGTCAACCGTGACACTCCCAACAATGGTGAAGCTGCTCAGCTGCTTCACGGTGGACTGCGAATTGGGAGCGCCGGGCCCGATGATGAGACGGCCAGGGACAGCCTCAATTCCAGTAGGCTTGTTCAACAACAGTGTGCCCCGAACCACGATGGTATCGCCGTCATAAGTATTCGCCACCGTCCCGCCGAAGGAGAGAGTCCCAGCCCCGTCTTTCCTTAGGTTTCCGCCGCCGCCGATGGCCCCTTCAATGTTCAGTATTGCGCCCGTCCCGACATTGACGTCCGAGTTGCCCTCCAGGCGCAGCCCGTTCAAGGTCAACGTGCCACCATCCGCGATGGAGAGAGCGCCGCTGATCGTGATGTTCTCCTGAATGTTCGCTGAGCCAATAACCTGAAGAGTGGCGTTGGTCTCGACAACAGTGCCGGCAACGCTGGCGCCGAGCGCGGCGGTATTGGCAACTTGCAGAGCGCCTTGGTCAACCCTGGTGGGACCACTATAGGTATTCGAACCGTCAAAACGCATGGTTCCCGGACCGCGCTTGATGACAAGCTCCGCTGCACCAAAGACGGTCGCGTGTACCAACAGATCAGGATCGGCAGTGCCATCCCCAACGTTGAAGACCGCATTCCCGGGAGGCGGAAGACCAAGAAAGCCGTCGATGACGGCGGGAGTTTGGGCTGGATTGACCGTCAGAGGTTGGTAGAACGCGAATTGTCCGTTACCGGTCTCCACTCTGCCCCCATTAAACGTGACCGGCCCGAAATCTTCGTTGTGATTATTCAGATTGACCAGTCCATTGGAGAAGATCGTGAGATCGGTGCCGCTGTGCTGATGGTTGTTAAGCCAGCGCGCCTCGCAAAGGTCGCCGAAGCCGCCCCCTACCACCAGACGGCCGGCGTAGGCCTCGACGTTGGGTGGCTTGGCAAGTTCGAGGAGCGAACACCGAACCAGCGTCACGCCAGTGAAGGTATTTGCGTCGCCGCCGCCAAGCTGAACTTTCCCGTTGAGCAGTTCGATCCCGCCTTCGCCGCTGATTTGCCCTCGGAGGAAGGTGTTGTCCGCGACGACGACAAGATTCCTGAAAAGCTGAATCGGGCCATTCCACGCTGATGTGCCAATGGCCGTCATTAGCGAGCCCGTCAGGTCCGGCGTAACGGGATTGTCACCGATGACGTTGAGTGTTATTCCGTTGATCGAGGTGTTTCCCAGGGTAAGGGAGCCGTGTTCCTGAAGGGAAACCGAGCCGCCAACAATCGCGTGATCGTCTCGGACATCCAGAATGGCCGAGTCTCCCACAATGTATTGTCCCAGATAATTGTTCTGGCGCTCGAGGATCAGCGCGGCGTTGCCTTTGACGGAGGTCGACACGGATCTGAGCCCGTTGATTTGCCCTTGCATATCTAGCCCCGCATACCCTGAACTCAAGACTGTAATCGTGTGCTCGGGGCCAGAGAAGAGCAAGGCACCTTTGATCGTCGGCACAACGGAAGCGTCGCCCGCGTTGCAAGTGATATTGCTGAGCACCGTGAGCTGAGCGCCGCCGATATCCATCAGACTCGGTGCGCTATCTATAGGAAAATCATCCATCTCAAGGTTTGCGATGGTTTCACTATGGCCATTCAGACGAAACACTGATTGGATGGCGGGATTGCCTCCGGCACCGGGCACGATCGCAATTGTGACGGTCGCGTTATCCCCGATCTGTTCCGGACGATCCAGACTCAGGCTTGATCTGCTCACTCGTACCGCATCATTCACCGCGACCCCGAGTGCCTTGTTGAACCGGACGGCGCTGACAGCAGGATCACCGAAATCGCCGTAAAAACTGGCCGGCTCGACCGTCAGACTTCCGTGGAAGGTGTTTCCCTGGGGGCCGCTGAATTTGACAACCCCCTCCGAGCCAGGAATCTCAGTCCCTTTGGCAATGATGTCTCCGGTTCCCGAAATGACGCTCGATATTTCGACCAGCGACTGGATGCCCGCCACCACGGTGAGCGTATGGCCGTTCAAATCGATTGGGCCGTTCAACAGGAGCGCTACGTCCTGACCAGGAATGAAATTGGGTTCAGTCTGCCATTCTTCAGCCACCGCAAACTTCGCATCCCCGCCGAGCCTAAGACCGCAGTTGATATGAATACTCTCGGAGTCGGTTTGAAAATAAGACTCAAGACTACTCAGCACTGTTAAGGCGTTCCCATCCAACTCCCAGTTAGGTGCCCCAGGGTAATAATATTCGACCCCAGTGTTGAAATCCAACGTTTTAACTTTGAGATCGACAAGGTCATTGAACATTGGGTCTGGATCGCTAACGCCTTCCGTAGCGTAAAAGAACAAGAGCTCATCACCATCCTGGGGTGGTGCCTCGTCTGGGTCCCAGTTGCCCCGAACACTCCACAGATTGCTCACGTTGCCGGTCCAATACCTCTGCCTCCCGTGGGCAGGCCAGACCAGGCCGCCGAGCACGCAGCAGACGAAGACCACAGAAAGAACTCCTCCCACGGGGGGATCCCAGCCACGGCGCTGCGTGACGGGTCTGACCGAACGCCAACCGAGCCATGACGGCATTGATATCACACCTCTGGTAAGCCTCACGCGCGGCAGATCTTTCAACAAAGTGGGAAAAGCCATCCGGCGGGAGACGGGAAACCCTGCTACGGCTGGGGAGCCAGCCACCTAGATCGGTAGAAGCGAACCGCGTTGGTGGCGGAGAGGTCCGTTATCGACCATAGGCCGTTGGGGCCGACCGCATTGGTTCCGAGGTTGAACCACAACCCCGGCATATTTGTGGCGTATTGCGCCACGTATTCGGAACCAGGCGTGCCGCTAAATGTTAGGGTGTAAGAATGGGAGCTAGCCGGTCCCGGATTGAGCGAAATGGCCGGGCCGACGGCCGGATCTTGCACGACAACTTGAAATGTGCGAGCGGCACCCAAAATCGGTGAGCCATTGTCCACAACGGAAACGGTGAAATAGTTGGTAACCGGATCTCCCACCGTTGGCGTCCAGGTGATCACGCCGTTCGGGTCGATGGTGGCGGTGCTCGGTGCACTCGGTAGACGATAGGTCAAGATTTGGGCGGGGGAATCGTCGTCGGTCGCGCCGATTGTTTGATGAAACGTCGAGAATCGAGTAATCGTTTGATCCGGAATGGCTGGTATCTTAGGTCGGAGATTGACGACTTGGAGAGTGAGATTCGTGCCCGAGGAATTGAGCACGATTGCCCCTTCGTTGAACGGGACATTCACCGTCGCGAATGAGCCATTGATCTTGCCGCCAACCATGAACGGGTAGCTGGAATTTGGGGTCAAGGAGAAGCCATTGGTGAGCCGGACGTTCAATGTTCCTCCAAGGGTGATCGTGTTGCTCACAATGAGCTGATCGAAGCCGGTGATGGCGTTGGTTCCCCCAAGGTCGATTTCCAGAATGCCGTCGTCGGTCTGGGTGTAGTCACCGGCGATGATAATTTGGCCTGGAGACTCGCCCGGGCTTAGGATGCCGGAATTCACGACCGAGCCTGAAATCAGGCCATTGCCCTTGAGGATCCCGCCCATGATGCGCATCGGAGAACTGGAGGCCAGGCTGCCGCCATGCAGACGCGTGATGCCGCTATATTGAGTATAGGGATCGTTTGCGGAGAACTTCAATGTACCCGACTGGACTTCGACGGTGCCGGTGTTGATAAACGGGCAAAAGACCAGGGTGGCATTGGTCCCGCTGCTCTTGCGAAGGGTCCCGGCGTTGTGGATCGCATTGGCCCCCGCGCCGTTGTCGAAAATGCCGTCAGAAGCCAGATCAAGCACGGCATTGGGCGCGTTGGAGAGGATGGCGCCATTGAGGAGGGTGAACGTCGCCATCGCGGGATCAGACCAGGAGGCGATACCCAGGTTGATCAGAGTGCGACCGCTCAAGGCGATGCCGCCGAACATGGCGATCCCGTCATTGGCAACCACACTGCCGCTGCCGGAGAGAGAGGCGCCCGAGTTTAAAGTCAGAGGGCCGTTCACGGTCACCAGGTTAGACCCGCCGAGATCCCCAAAGAGACCGACGGTCAGACTGGCGGGAGCGATAGTGCCGGTCCCGTTGAAGTTGGCGGTGCCGCCGACGATGGTCAGTGCATTGCTGACGCAGAGGTAATCGCCTGTGATGTTGGCCGTTCCGGAGGTGAAGCTGTGCGTTCCCGTTATGTTCACCGTCCCAGCGAGGTTCGCAACACCGCCACCGACGGTGAAGTCGCCGTCGCCGGTGATGAGGCTCGTGGGATCGAAATCGTGGGTGCCGGCTACCAGGCCCAGGGTAGCCCCGGCGGCGACGGTGATCGTACCGGTTTCGTTTCCGCCACCCGCCAGGCTGAGCCTTTGCGATTGGACTTCGACCGAGCCGGCGTTATTGAAATACGTCTCGATCCGGATTTCGTTGGTGGGGCCTCTCGTCCGGAACGTACCTAAGTTGACGACGACGTTGGAGCCGGGCCCGTTCCGGAAGAATCCACTGCTTGCGCAATCAAAGAGCGCTCCCGGGGCGTTGGAGAGCACCGCGCCACCGCCCAACGTGATTGAATCAATGCCGTTATTGGTCCACAGTGCGGTGGCGTTATTGACCAGTGTCTTTTCTTCCAGGTCGAGGCGAGGTGAGATCAACAAGCCTCCGTTGGCCACAGCGATGCCAGTGCCCTGGATGGTGGAAGTGGTCCCGCAGGTCAGCAGGCCGGTTACGGTGACCGAGTTCGAACCTCCCAAAGTTCCGAAGATCCCCAGAGTGAGGGTGGCCGGAGCCACTGTTCCGGAGCCATTGAAATTCAAGGTGCTGGCCACGACGGTTAGGTCATTGCCGACGTAGTCGTTTTTTCCGCGGAGATTGATCGTGCTACCATTGAAGGTCTGGCTTCCGGCGACGTTGACCAAGCCTGCTATGTCGAAGGTCCCGTTATTAAAGCTGACATTCCCGGAACCGGTGATGGCCGAGGATTCTGAAAAGAAATGAGAGCTGTTGCCGAAGATTAACGACCGACTCCCCGAGACGACATAAGTGCCCGTATTGGTCCCACCATTGTTGAAAACGAGAGTGCCCGATTGCACGTGAACCGTTCCGCTGTTGTTGAAGGGGACATTAATCTGCGTGGTGCCTGAGCCAGCACCTTTTTGGAACAGACCAGCGTTGTCGAACCGGTTCGCGCCGCTGCCGTTCTCCATGGTTGCGTCCCCGGTGCAATTGAAAGTTCCGCTCGGTGTGTTCGAAACCACGGAATTGCCGGCAAGGAAGATCTCTCCTGCATCGCCCCAGGTGGCAGCCCCGCTGTTTACTAGAGTCTCGTCGGTGAGCAATTTTATGGAGGACCCGCTGATGTGCAGCCCGCCGTTTGCCGTTACGGTGTTCGGCCCGGAAAATGAGCCTCCGGGCCAATTGAAAAGGCCGCTCACGGTGAGACCGCCGGTGCCCGAGATAGTGCTGCCAGGGTTTGAGTAATAGAACTGCGCGAGGCTGATATTGGTCTGATTGGTTATCGTATAGAAGCCGTTATTGGTGACTGCAGCGTTCAAGCCAATCGGGACCGACTGCGTACTCCAGTTCGCCGGATTATTCCAGTCACCTCCCTGGTTGTTGACCCAAATGCTCGTGGGTGCCGCGAGCTGCGATAGATGGGTGAGCACCACTTGTGTCCCGCCCCCCGCTGCGTAGCTGATGCTGAACAGCTCCCCGGAAAGTGTGAGAAGCGCCCCTTCTGGGAGGTTGTTAAACGCGCCTTCCACGGGATCGTCCGGGCTGGTCTGGACGATGGTGAACTGGTCACCGACGGCGGAGGGGAAATTGAGCGAGCCCTTCAAGCTGATGCCGGAGAGGTTGCAGATCCCCCGGACCAAGAGCTGATCGTAGCCACTTCCAGGCTGGGAGCCGTTAATCTGGACCTGCAATGTGCCGCTACCGGAGATGGAGGCGGCAAAGTCGTCGCAAATCATAATGCCGGTACTGACGTGCGGCGCGACGACCGCCGAGGCTCCGTCCAAAAGGACCGGCCCCAGCGCGCCGGCGCCTTGAAGAATCCCGCCACTGACCTGGATCGAGCTGCGCGGAGGCGATTGCACGCCCTCGATCTGGAGAACGCCATCGGTGACTTTGGTGCTGCCGGTATAACTATTGGTGGCCGAGAGAATCAGCGTGCCTGTGCCATCCTTGATCAAGTCAGCGGCCGTCGAGGTCTGACTGATGGTGAAACCCGGCTCGATCACGCATTCCGTCACGCCAGAGAAGGAGCGACCAACAACAAAATGGTGCGGGCCGGGATCCAGTCCGATATTACCGGAGATCTCGCTGCCGAAGAGTCCCGGGTTGACAATGACATCCCCGCCAACGGGCAGATAGAGGATCCCAAGGCCGGTTTGCAGACGTCCGCCGTTGCGAAAGGTAAGCGGTGCATCTCCGTGAAGATCCGGCACACTGAATCCCTCCGCGTGACCATTGAGGTCCCAAAGTCCGCCCGTGCCCACACTAATGCTGCCGACGATTGTAAAGCTGCTGAATTGGCGAACGATCGCTGGGCCGATGACCAGGCGGCCAGGCACCGCGGCACTCCCATCGGGCTTGTTCAGCAGAAGCGTCCCACGACTGACCACAGTGTCCCCCGAATACGAATTATCGGCTGTGCCACCAAGGGAGAGGATGCCCTGGCCGGTCTTGGTCAGTGAACCGTTGCCACTGATGGTGGCGTTGATGCTCATGGCCGCGTCGGTGCCAACGTTAATGGTGGTAGGGCCATCGAGATTCAAGGGCCCGGTCAAGTTAATTTGTCCCCCATTGACAATTTGCAGTGCCGCCCCGGTTCCGTCGATGCCGGCCCCGTCAAGAGAGAGCGGTTCGGCGAGATTGGCAAAAGCGCTAGTCACTTGAAGGGTTGCGTTGGAGGCCACCGTGGTGCCGGCGCTGGTGCTGCCCAGCGATGCGCTGTCGTCAATTTGGAGGGCACCCTCCCTCACTTCGGTGACGCCGGTATAGGTGTTTGCCCTCCCAAAGCGCATGCTGCCGGCACCTTGTTTAATTAGATGCCCCGCGTTTCCTGAGATCACGGCATTAAGGTAGAGGTCGGGCGAGGCACTCCCCTCAGCCACGTTGAAGACCGCATCGCCAGGAGACGGCAGATCGAGAAAGCCGTCGATAGTTGCCGTGGTGCTGGCGGGATTAACCCTCACCGTCTGTGTAAACCCCAGGTGCCCGATGCCGGTGTCGATGCGGCCGCCGTTGAACGTGATGGCGCCGACGCGCTCGTCCTGGTTATTGAGGTTGACCAGGCCGTTGGCGAACAGAGTCAAATCGCCACTCGGAGTTTGGTCGGAGTTAAGCCAGACCACTTGGGACGGGATTGTCCCTCCGCCGATCACGAGAGGGCCCTCATAAGCGCTGACGCCGGACGGCTTGCTGAGACTCAAAGTGGCGCAATGCACCAAAGTGGCACCGGTATATCCATTGGGATCTTCGCCTCCGATCTTCACAGTATTGTTAAGGAATTCGATGCCACCGAGGCCGCTGATGAGACCGTTGAGGGTTAGGTTGTCAGCATAGACCACAAGGTTCGAATTGAGTTGGATCCCACCGTTCCACGCGCAATTGCCGACCGCTCTGAGAAAGGATCCCGTCGTCGCTGAGGTAATTGGAGCCTGACCCTGGACGTTAAGGATTGAGCCGTTGAAAGAAGCGTTCCGCAGAATCACGGAGCTGGCGTCCTGAAGAGTCACGTTGTTGCCGCTTAAGGCCTGGGCATTTTGCAGATCCAGGGTCGTGGATCCGTGCATTTCCCAGGTGCCTTTGAAGGCCTGATTGTCGCCCGCAACGGCCAGGGCGCCAGCTCCATCCCAGCTCATTTTGGCCAAGCTGGTACCGACCAGACTTGCCTCCAGGTCCAACCCGGCGTAAACGCCAGAACCGGCAGAAAACTGATTAACGGTGCAGGTATGAGGGCCATCGGGAAGTTGGATCCGCCCTTTAATCACAGGCGTGGCCTGGTCGTTCTGGGCGGTGCTGTCAATGCCCTCCTGCAGTGTGAGGATGCCGCCACCCCCTGCCAAGAGACACGGGTCGCTGTCCTTCTGGAAGTTGACCATCTTTAAAGACCCGATCGTTTCATGATTCCCGTTCAAAAGGATGGTTGAAGAAACTTGCGGGGTTCCTCCGACCGTAACGCCAGAATCGTCCCCCGCCTCGCGTACGGTCAGGCCATCACCACCCAGAATCTCAACTAAGGCGTCGTCTCCGATCTGCTCGGAACGATCCAGCCTAAGAATGGCACGGTTCTCCACGACGAGGTGGTCACTGACTACTACTCCCGATGTTTTATTGAAGGTGGCGTCGGCTTCGAAATATCCACCATCCGGTGCACCGGAGGTGGTGACCGTCATGGTCCCGTGAAATGTGTTTCCCTCCGATCCGCTAAACTGCACCACACCCGGAGTTCCCGGGAACCCCGTTCCCTTGGCAATTATGTCACCCGTGCCCGTGATTACCCCGGTGACTTTGAGCCTTGTTTGGAGGCCCGCCACCAGTGTCAGCGTGTGGCCGTTCAAATCAATCGACCCATTCAAGTCGAGTTCCGCGTCCTGATCCGGAATATAATTGGGATTGGTGCGCCAATCCTCGGCGAGGGCGAACTTTGCGTCCGCACCAAGGGTAAGCTCGCAATTGATGTGCACCGTCTCAGAGTCGGTGTGAGAATCGGTTGTGATGCTGCCAAGCACCGTCAACGCGTTCCCGTCCAACTCCCAGTCAAGAGCCCCCACGAACAAATCACCGACCTGAGCACCGAAATCCATGGATTCGATTTTGAGGTTCAGCAGGTCGTTGTTCATGGGGTCGGGACTGCCAAAGGCGGCGAGATCGAAAAACGTCAGGACGTCGCCATCCTGAGGAGGTGAGTCGTCGGGCTCCCAGTTGTGGCGATCGCTCCATAGGTTGCTCGTATTGTGAACCCAGGCCCGGGTGACAGCCCGGCTCGCTGGCATCCACAGTAGGATGGCGAAGCAGGCCATAAGGGTTTTCGGCAGGCCCCGCCAAACGATGCGCCCCGCCGAGCGAGCCGAGCGAACAGCAAACGCGCCGTCGGTTTCCTCCACAGCTTGGACGATTCCTATTTCAAGTCCGCCGTATCGGTGGGGCGGTGGCGCGCACCGCCGGTGTTTCCGTTTCGAGAACAGCATCGCGAGCGGAGCCGGGCGGAAGAGCGTGGCTCTCATGCCTTTGGTAAGCCTGCCACACGGGGAATCTTTCAACAAAACGGCGGTAGCATTCAGGAGGATTTGCCCATCCCGCGGATTAGGGGTCGGCCAGCCACCGGGACCGGTAGAAGCGAGCCGCGTTGGTGGCGGTGATATCAGTGACAGACCAAACGCCGTCCGGGCCGGCAACATTGGTTGCCAGGCTCAGCCAGGGACCGAGGATGTTCGTCGTGAACTCCGTTACGTACGGAGCATTAGTGGTGCCCGAGAACGTGAGCGTAAACGAGTGCGAATCGGGATTTCCCGGTACCAGTGACGTGACCGAACTGGCGCCCGGCGGCTCGGCGAGCACCACCTCGAAGGAATTCGTCGTGGCCAGTCGCGGAGTTCCATTATCCGTCACGACCACCTGCAGTTGATTGGTCACCGGTTGATCGGCCCCTGGCGTCCAGTTCATCACGCCATTGGTATCGATGGTGGCTCCGGCCGGAGGATTAAGTAACCGGTAACTCAGTGTTTGGGCAGGGATATCGGCGTCGGTCGCATGGATCGCCAGGCTAAACGGCAGAAGCCTGGAGGCGGTCTGCGCGGCGATCGGATCGATGGACGGCCGGGTATTGACCACTTGTAAGGTGACGTTGGATGGTGAAGTTCTTAACGCCAGCCCGACATCCCTGAATGGGTAGTTGAAGTTCGCAAATGTTCCGGTGGAATTGGAGCTGACCAGAAACACAAAGCTCGAATTCGGTGCCGGGGAAAAACCATTTAAGAAGGTAACGTTCAGAGTGCCGTCGAGATTGGCGGTGTTGCCGACGATCAGACGGTCAAAATCCGTGCCGGGATTGGTCCCCGCGATTTCGATATCCAACTCGCCATCGGCGGCTTGCGTGTAGTCCCCGGCAATGGTGATTTGGCCAGGCGAGGCCCCCGGACTGACGGTGCCGTGGTTCATAACCGCCCCGGAAACGACACCGTTGCCCTTGAGCGCTCCGTGCAAGAGCTGGAGCGGCAGTTTGGTAATGATGTTCCCACCTCGCATACGAAGTAATCCGCCATTCTCCGCCGAAAACGCTGCGTCGAAACTCAGGGTGCCGGAGTCAGCTTCAACAATGCCGCTGTTGATGAAGGGAATATTGATTTCTGTGGTGTTGGTGCCCCCGACCTTGCGGAATGTGCCCGCGTTGACAAAGACATTTGTGCCGACGCTGTTCTGGAGTATGCCGTCGAACGCACAGTCAAAAACCGCCCCTGGTGCATTGGACCACACGGCGCCGCTGTCTAAAGTTAGAGCGCTGATGACGTTGTTGCTCCAAGTCGTCACTCCCAAGTTTACGAGGGTACGGCCACTGAGCTGCGCCCCACCAGAAATGATCACGCCGCCGTTGGCAATCACGGTACCACTGCCGCCAATGGTGGCTGCGCCGCCCCAATTGATTGGGCCGCTCACCGTAACCAGGCTCGAACCCCCTAGAACGCCAAAACCACTGAGATTGAGGAATGCGGGCGCAATCGCGCCCGTTCCATTGAAGTTCACGGTTCCGCCAGTGATGTTCAGTGTATTGTTGACGCAGGAATAATCGCCGGTGATTTCAGCAGTTCCGAAACTGAACGTGTGAGTTCCGCTGACATTAACCAATCCCGCCAGGTTTGCTACACCCGCGCCCACTTCGAAATCTCCGTCACCGGTGATGCTCGATGCTGGTGCAAAGAAGTGGGTCCCTCCGCCCAGCGTCAACGCCCCTCCTGAGGACACTTGAATACTTCCGGTGCTCGTTCCGCCGCCTTGGAGAATGAGGTGGCCGGAGGGAACTTCCACCGTGTTGTCGTTGTTGAACGGTGCCTGAATCGTGATCGTGCTGCTATCGTCGAGCCGGAATAGGCCTGCATTGGCGAACAGGTTCGCCCCGGTGCTATTCAACACGAATCCGTTGCCCACGCATTCGAAAACGGCGGTTGGCGCGTTCGTAATCACTGCTCCGTCTGCCAACTCGATTGATCCCGTAGTGCTATTGGTCCAAAGCGCGCTCGTCGTATTGATTAATGTTCGCCCAGAGATGGTAACGCTGCCGGAAATGGTCAGCTCGCCGTTGGCGGTGATAGCGTTGTTCCCCGAGATCTGCGAGGAACTGCTCAAGGTCATCGGGCCGCTGACCGTGATCGGATTCGTGCCACCTAGATTCCCGAATTCTCCGATGCTCAGCGAGGCGGGCGCGATGGTGCCTGTCCCGTTGTAGTTAACTGTGCTTCCGGAAATGGAAAGAGCATTGCCCTGGTAACTATAATCCCCCGCGAAGTTAATGGTGCCAGCGGTGAACAGGTGATCGCCGGTGATATTGACTTGGCCGCCGAGGGTGACGTTGGCGCCGTTGACGCTGAGATTGCCCTGACCCGTGACCGTCGAGCCCGACGTGAAGATGTGGGTGCCAGACCCGAGAACAAAGGTTGAGCCCGCGGCAACTTTGAAGATGCTGGTGTTGGTCCCACCGCTATTGAGACTCAGGGTCCCGGAATTGACCTCCACGGTGCCGGTATTGTTAAAAGGAACATTGATCCGGGTAGTACCCGCTCCCCCAGTTTTCCGGAACAGGCCCGCATTGACTACGAGGTTGCTGCTGCCAGCATTTTCCATCGAACCATTTCCCGAACAGTCAAACGTCGCTGCCGGGCCGTTCGAAAAGACCGCACCGCCGCCAAAGGTAATCGCGCCATTGCCCGTCCAAAGTGCCACGCCCGAATTGAGAATGGTTCCCGAGGAGAACCCCTTTGCGGACGAGGGCGGCGGATCGCTGATATGCATTCCGCCGTTCGCGCTCACAACTCCGGGCCCAGTGAGCGTTCCAGCCTGCCAGTCAAAGAGGCCGCTCATCGTCAGGCTGCCGTTGTTTGCCAGCGTGGCTTGCGGATTTGCGTAAGTGAACTTCGTGATGGTGACGTTGGCGCCGTTGGTAATCGTATAGCCACCATTGTTCGTGACCGTGGCACTTGAGAAGGCTGGCACGGTGTGGCTATCCCAGTTGAGTGGATTGCTCCAGTCACCGCCAAAGCTGTTGGTCCACACACTCGAGGCGACCGTTAGAGACGACGCGTGAGTGAGCACCACCGCGAAGCCGCCTGCCCCGGCGTAATCGACCGTAAATGGCTCATCGGAAATCGTAAAGACAGTGTCAGGTGGCAAGCCATTGATGGTTCCTTGAGGTGGGTTATCTGGTGTGGCGGGGATGATGTTGAATACGTCACCCGGATCCGACGAGAAATTGAGCGAAGCGTTCAGCGTGATATTCGAGAGATTGCACGGACCCCGCACCAGTAGCTGATCATAGTCGGTGCCGGCCTTCGTGCCATCAATCTCGATCCGTACGATGCCACCACCAACCGGATCGGCCGCTAGTCCGTCGCAGGCAAGCGACCCGGACGGAAAATGCGGCGCCACGACGGCATTACTGCCATTCAACAAAATTGGGCCGGCTGTCCCTTCACCTTGCAGCAAGCCGGACGTGACCTCGACTTGGCTCTGCTCTATCGTTCCGTCGACTTCGAGCGTGCCGCCCGCCACCACCGTGTTGCCGCGATACGTGTTCACGGCGCTCAGCACCAATCTCCCCGAACCGTCTTTCACCAGGCCCCCGTCCGGCGAGGTCTGACTGACCACTGCGTCGATCGTGCATTCTGGTCCGCTGGCCCCAAACTCGCGACTGCCCACCGTGACATGATGCGGGCCGACATCTAGACCGAGGTTTCCCGAAATAAAGGACGCGCCAATAATCCCTGGGCTAACTAAAATGTCGGCGCCTTCGGGTAGAAGCAGAATTCCTGTGCCGGTCTGAACTCGGCCACCATTCAAGAGATTCAGCGGTGGGTGGCCAACATCCTGTTTGTGACCATTCAGATCCAGGATGCCAAACCGGTCCACCGTAATGGGTCCTCCGAGTTGAAACGAGCCCGCGTATTTTACCGTAGCAATACCGCCCCCAACTACAAGATTGCCGGGGACGGCCAGGATATTGTCGGGCTTGCTTAGGGCCAAAGTGCCTCGTCTGACCACGGTGTCATCAGCGTAACTATTCGGCGAATTCCCTCCCAAATTAAGAGTCCCGTTACCCACCTTCAGCATCGGGCCCACTCCCGAGATTGGGGCATTGATGCTCAGGCTTCCTCCAGTGCCAACGTTGATCGTCGTCGCTCCCTGCAACTGCATCGAACCGGTCCAGGTCACCGTCGCGCCATTCACAACCTGCAACGCGCCTTGCGCGGTGCCGTCGCTACCGATTGCTCCTGCACCGCTGAGCACGAGTGTTTCTGGGACCGTCGCCAATCCGCTGACTCGCAGGGTGGCGTTCGTGGTAACGGTGGTATCGTTGGCAACGCCCAGCGCTCCGCTGCTATCGACCTGCAACACCCCTTCGTTCACCTCAGTCGGCCCCGTGTACTGACTTTGCCCGCTCAGCTTCAGCGTTCCGGGACCAACCTTGACCAAGGGCACACCTGCCCCAATGATCGCGCCACTGATCTGCAGGCTCGGGTCAGCCGTTCCCAAGCTGATTTGGAAGACGGCATCCCCTGGGCCTTGCAGTCCCAGAACACCCTCGATCAGTGCCGTAGACGAGCTAGGGTTGACGACGAGCGGGCTCTTAAAGGACAATTCGCCCACACCGGATTTAATATGCCCTCCATTGAAGGTTATGGTGCCGAAGCCGACATTCCGATCATTGAGGTTGACCAACCCGTTGGAGAAAAGCGTGAGATCTCCACTTGGGTTCTGTCCTGAATCGAGCCACCGCACTTCGTAGGGCGCGCCGGCTCCGCCCCCGACGATAAGCGGACCGCTGTAAGGTTTGATTCCCGGCGGCTTGATGAGTCTCAGAAATCCACAATGAACGAATGTCGCTCCCGTATAAGTATTATTCGCCTGGCCGCCTAGCGTGACTACGTCGTTCAATAGCTCAAGAGTCCCATTGCCGGTCATCGGCCCGTTAAAGGTCATTTGATCGGCGTAAACCGCCAAGCCGGTATTGAAGTCAACTGGACCGTTCCAGGTGCAGTTACCGATGGCCCGCACAAAAACCCCGAACGGAGTATCAGGCGTAATCGGTCCGGTGCCATTGCAGCCCAGAGAGCACCCATTCACCGTGACATTCTGAAGTATGAGCGAGGCGCTTCCCACCAGGATAACGGAATTATTGTTGAGGGACCGCGAGTCGATGATCTCAAGGGTGGCATGATCTGAGACCGCCCATTCTCCCGCGAAACTGTTCGCACCCGACGGTACTAAGTTTCCGCCGCCCAAAACACTAATAAACGCGTTGGTAGCGTTGCCGGATATGCCCGCAAGAATATACAACCCGTCGCGACCCGGTCCGGCTTCGCTATCAACCTGAATGCCATGACTGCCGTCGGCCAGATTCAGCTTGCCAGCGATGTACGGCACCGTGACGTCACTTCCCGCTACGGATTCGATATTGCCGCTCACCGTAAGCGTGCCTCCTTGGCCGGCCAGGAAACAGGGGTTACTGTCCCCGGCGAAGTTCTGCAGAATGAGAGACCGGATCGTCTCATCATGGCCATTCAAGAAAAGGCCTGAGGACACCTGCGGCGTCCCGCCAACAGTCACATTGGAATCGTCGCCCGGATAGCGTACGGTTGGACCATCTCCTCCGAGAATTTCAACGTCCGCGGTGTCCCCTATCTGCTCGGGCTGTTCAAGGCCAAGCAAAGCGCGGTTTTGGATCACCAGGCGGTCTTTCACGACAGGACCGGTAGATTTGTTGAATCGGGCATCCACCTCCAGATAATCACCGTCCGGCGCACCGGAGGTGGTCAAGGTCATCGTTCCGCTAAAAGTATTTGGACTGGGGCCACTGAATTCGACGATCCCGGGCGTGCCAGGAAAGCCTGTCCCTTTGACAACGACATTTCCGGTACCGCTGATGACGCCCGATACATTGATCAACGAGGCGAGACCAGCGGTTAAGGTCAGCGTGTGTCCATTCAGGTTAATGACGTTGGGCAAGTTGTACTGAAATGAATGCTCATTGCCGGTGGTCCGCCATTTTGTGTTGGCGTTGATCTCTGCGTCTGCGCCGAGCCGGATGCCGCAGTTGAGGTTGATGACCAGGTCCTCGCCTAAAGTGGCGGTGCTGATGTCGTGGGTGACGACTAACGTGTTTCCGTTGAGTTCCCAGGTGTCCCCTGAGCCGTGGAATGTAAGGGACCTCACGTTTAAGTCCTGGAGGTGATTGAACATCGGGTCGGTATTGGCTGCTCGGCCTGGGTCGAACACCAAATCATCCCCGTCTTGCGGCCCGAGAGAGTCAAACGGGGGATCCTCGTCCCAGTTGGACGCGTCGGCCCATTGATCGGATACCTCACCAACCCAGTACCGAACCTTGGCTTGGGCCGTGCCAGCCAGCCAGAACACCGCACACCATGCCGCGATGACAAACCCGAACGATCTCGCCACCGGTTGCAACCTAAAAACCTGCTTCTGCGACCTGCGGGCGGCCCGCCGGACCCGAGAAAATGCTGCACTCATGCCCAGAGTAAGCCTGAGGAGCTCAGAAATCTTTCAACAAAATCACTCGCCCCAGTCCAGCCCCAACTCGCGAAGCCGTGCTCTGGCTTCAACTAAATCCCACACTTGCAGACGGCGGGCATCCACGCTGACCGCCAGGTAGCGGCCATTCGGGCTGACCGCCAGAGGGAGGGTGCCCGATGGTAGGGGTAGGAGTGGCTGAAGGGTATGCGCGTCGTAAAGCCCGGCGGTGCGAAAATCCTTGGCGAGCCATAGGGTGCCGCTTCTGGGCGCATAAAGGAGCCCAATAAAATCGCTCAAGTGGCGCCTCCTTTTCCAGGTCTCGCACTCCCACAAGTCCACGCCTCTGTATGAAGCAACCGCAACCTCGTCGCCCCGGGGTGAAAACTCGACTGCGGAGATGCTGGCGTGATTGGTCAGGGTGGCAACCAACTCGATAGCGGGGAGCCGGTAGAGGTTCAGAAGCCGGCCGTAAGGCTGAAAGATCGCCAGCCACTTCCCATCTGGCGAGGCTTTGCTTATTCCGTAGGATGTTGGTATCCACTTTGGTATGGGTGCGTCGGACCGAGCCGGAGGAAGGAGCCGGCTGCCTTGTTCACCGGTGATGATGACTTGATTTGAGGCTAGGCAAAGGGACGGGGAGGCGCCGGCCTTGGGCAAGGGCAATGGCTCAAGCTGCACTGAGCCGCCGCCGTTCGTTGCTGACATCACTTGCCATCCCGCATAGGCCTCATCCCAGCTTGCAAGAAGCTCGCCATTCGTAGTAAAGAAGAGCCGGGCATCGACGCCTTCGGCGATGAAGCTGCCCGGTGCGCCGGAGGTGAGATCCCATACACCCATCCGCTGACTTGCCGAAGCCGCCAGCAAGCGATTGTCCTTAGAAAAAGCGACGTATTGGAGGCGGGTGCCGAGATCGTATCCGAGCTCGCGGCAAACGGTGGGAACCTCGAAGGAATGCAGCCTAATATCGCGGTCAGTTATCGTCGCACATTCCCGGCCATCTGCCCTGAACTGGGCTCTGAAGCTCCCCAAGGCAATGGTGAAGGCTCTCTCCATTGGCCGCAGGTCCCAACAGATCAGCTCGCGTTCCCAGCCGCCGCTGAGCAAGTAATCGCCGTCAGGGCTGAAGAGCACCATCACGGCTTGCACTTTGTGCCGGCCAAGAACGCGGGACTCCCCAGTCTCCGGATCCATGAGCCGCACAAAGCCTTCGTGGTCGGCCAAGGCAATCCAATGTCCTGTTGGGTGCCAATCGATCGCTGACACGTAGGCGGGGAACCTGCGGAACAATAGTCGTTTCCCATTCCTTGCATCTTGGACCGACACTGCACCGTCGGTATCGTTTTCATAGTTGACCGCAAACCGTTCGCCATCCGGCGAAAAGCTGAACATCCTCGGCTGTTCACCCAGTTCGAAGCGGTCGATCTCCTTGGCAGTTTCGAGGTCCCAAACGGCGACAGCTCCACCCCGAAGGCCGACCATAATCCGCGGAAGGTGCGGGTGAAACCTCAAGGCGTCCAGGCGCACATCAGGGAGACGGAGCACTAGTTTTGATTCCCGGACGATCCAAACTTCCAACTCGGCCGCTTCGCCGGTGCTGTCATGGTCCCGTTTTACTGCGAGGAAACGGCCATCCGAACTCCACGATGCCAGGAATGCCGGCAGATTGGTGCTTGCCGGAAGGGCGGTCAGCAGCCGCTCATCCCGCACGGCGCGAATTTCCACTCGCCCGCTTCCGCGACAAAGGGCAATCCGTTCAAAAGCGGGATCGAATTGGACGAGAGTAACCTCAGGTGGCCTTGAGAACTGCCTCTCGAACCTCAGGTCAGGCAAGGCCATTGCAGCTAACGCAGCCCCGCGCAAATCAGCCGTATTCGAAACGGCACCGGCACGCCGGACAGCGTCCAGCGCGTTTACTCGTTGTCCTAATTCTCCGCTTCGAACCGTTGCCCTTGCCTGTGCCAGCAGAGCGCTATAGAGCTGCTGCCGGGCCTCATGTTCGGCTGCTTCAGTCCGTTGGAGTGCGCGTTGCGCCTCCTCGCGCAGTGAGGTCTCCTTGGCGCGGCTTTCTGCTGCGACGCGCGCCCGATAATTAGCGAAAAACGCGGCCGCCAGCGCGCACAGCAGCAAGCTGGTTCCGACCACGAGAGCCCCTCGGAGCCGGGTGTAGCGTCGCTTGAGTGCGCGCACGTGGCGCACACTTTCTCCGTTTTGCAGCAAGGCCAGATCCGCTTGCATTTCTTCCGCACTCCGATAACGCCTCTCACGCTGGCCCTCGCAGGCTTTGAGAATCACTTCATGGAGTTCGAGGGCCTCATCGCCCGCCGGGGTCGTGATCCAATCAGGAGGAACATCGGGAAAACGGTCTGGAGGCAAGCCTGTGCTGGTCTCGTAGAGAACCATCCCCAACGCGTAGAGATCCGCTGCCGGAGTGCCGGGACCTTCCGGCGGAATGTAGCCTTCAGTGCCAACGAACGTTTGCCCCTCACCATCAGCGGTCACCAAGCCGATATCCGCCAGTTTCGCCCGGTCATTGACGTAAATGATGTTCCCGGGCTTCACATCACGGTGCACCAGGCCATGTCGGTGGAGTTGTCCAAGGCCGCTGATAACATCTACTGCGAGCCGGATGGAGTCAGCAACAGGAAGGCTGCCACGCCTCTTCAGATCAGAACGCAGAGTCCGTGGCCCATAACAGTCGATACCACCCTGCGGGTTAGAGATCGGTTTTTCCCCCGTGCGGATCGAGGGCGAACGCGGCGCGTTGCCTTCCTCTTGGGAGGAGTCCGCCAGCTCCATCACATAATAAAAATACCCGTCCGTGTCGTTGCGGCCGACGTGCAAAACGTGCACCAATCCTCCAGAAGCGAGGGAAACGGGCTCGTATCGTTGTATTCCGATGAACTCGCGCTCAAAAGGCCTCTCGCTCTCGAATTGTCGGCGCCAGATAATCTTCACTGCGCGCAACGTGCCCATGACATTGCGCGCCAGCCAGACTTCGCCATATGCCCCCCGACCGATCGGACGAAGCAGCGTGTAGTCGGGTATGGCCGGCGGATGCACGGTTATCGATCTCACTGGCTGCCGGTTCAGTCCGGACGACCAGCGGGCCTGATGATACGCGTAAGCTTTCCGGAAGTGAAGTGGCGAACCATAAATCCACACGGTTGCGACGCGTGAGGCGGGTTTGCCTCCGAGCGCGTTACTCGGTTTCGGCTCTCAATTTCTGGACTTCGGCTTTGAAGAGCTTTCCGACGCGATGACGCGCCAGGTAAACTTGGGTCAGACTAACACCCAGCTTCTTGGCCACTTGGCCCAAGGCTAGGTCGTTGAGTGTGGCCAAGCGAAAGATGAGAAGTTGCTGCGAGCTGACCTTCGACCGCAAACGCCGGAAGGCGGTGTTCACCAAGTTCTCCTCCCACTCACGCTGCCACACCTCGTCGAGGGCGTCCGCAGCCGGATCCGCCCATGTCTCGGGGTCGGCGTCCTCGATCGCTCCCGAGCAAAACGGCTCACGAATGAATTTCTCATTGGTCTTCTGGGCGCGCCAATACACGTGGATGCGCGAGCGTGTCACCACCCGCAGCCAGGACTTGAACGAGCCGCGCTTGCGGTCGTAACGAAAGTTGGGCATGCGTCGGGCAAGATAGATAAAGGTGTTCTGGACGACTTCTTGGCTCTCAGCGTCTGCGAGACCGGCCTTGCGAGCTATGTTGTAGATCAGCCGCCAGTAGGTGTCGAAAAACTCGCGCCACCCCGCGTGATCCTCCCAATCCCTTAGTCGGGAGAGGAGGCTGCGGCGGGTGGGCAGCATCGAATCGGGGCCGGACTCGCTCAGATCGTCCATTCATAGCCAGTAAGCCTGTCGATGGACAAACCTTTCAAGAAAAACCAAAGATCCGGGCCCCTCGCCCGGCTAGGAGCGGAGCGAATCGAGGCACCTTCCGCGCGCAGAAGGGTTCGCTTTTCGCCCGCCGCCCGCGCGATTAGTTGAGCTTGCCAAAGTTGCGCAGCGCTGCGCAGAACGACTGACACAACCCAATGAAGGTTTCCTCGGCGAGATTCAACTGCTTGCCCTTCCAGTGGAGGATGCCCCAGTTGCGCTGCAGTTTGCGGCGACCTAGCGGTAGGGCCACCAGAGTGCCGTCCTCAATTTCCTTCTGGATGATCCAGGGGGCCAGGATGCTCACACCGAGCCCAAGCTTCACGAGTTCCTTGGTTGCCTCCATGCTACCGACTTCGATGACGGCGTTGAGTTCCATCTCCTCTTGGCGGAAATATTCGGCAATCAGTCGGAAGGTGATACTCCGCTTGCTGTAAAGGATGTAATTCTGCCTCGGGATACTCGGCCTCTCGATGCGTCCGGCCTTGGCCCAAGTATGGACGGGGGCCATTATAAACTGCAGATCGTCTGTAAACAATGGATGGAAAGTGAGTTTGTCCTCCTTCTGGACTTCGAGCGAAAGGGCCAGGTCTATGCGGTGCCCGAGCAAAGCCGCTACCAGTTCGGGCGTGTCGCCTGGCTCCAGAGTGATCGCATGGTCAGGGAAGCTCTCCTTGAATTCGCGCAAAACGGGCGGAATCAGATGCTGGCACGCAGTGGTGCTGGCCCCCAACCGCAAACGACCTCTCCCCCATTTGCCCATGCGCCCAAGCGATTCACGCGCAGTCTCCATCTCCTGCAGGATTTTGCCCGCATGCTCGAGCAAATGCTCGCCCGCCTGGGTCGGGATCGCTTTTTTGCCCTGCCTGTCTAAAAGGCGACACCCGATGTCGTTTTCTAGGGCCTTCATCGAGTAGCTCACCCCGGATTGGGTCAGGTGCAACTCGCGCGCGGCTTGGGTGAAACTGCCGGTCCTTGCCAGCACACAGAACACCCGCAACTGCCTACTATCGAGGGGAAGGTTCATGCACAAGTACGGCTCATCATTTTCATTGAATCTACAAAAAGCATTTATTGCGCCGGAGGGGCTGGATGGCACGACGTGGGCTTAACCGAACGTGCGGCAAGTGAAAGCCGCTGTGACGTGAACATAAAACGCCAGTCTGCCTTTGCACGCACCGCACCGTACGCGGAGTTGCGCCTTGGTTTCGTGCCTCTGACGGATTGCGCCCCGCTGGTGATGGCGCATGAGTTGGGAATGTTCCGCCGCCACGGTTTGCGGGTACGGTTGCGGCGCGAACTGGGCTGGGCCAGCGTCCGCGATAAGATTGTCCAGGGCGAGTTGGACGCTGCGCACGCCCTCGCCGCCATGCCCCTGGCGGCCAGCCTGGGGTTGGGTTCCCCGACGTGCGATTGCCTAACTGGGCTCACGCTGAATCTCAATGGCAACGCGATCACACTTTCCAGCGCCCTCTGGCGGCATGGAGTGCGGGATGCCCGGACCTTGCGTGCGGAAATTGCTCGTTCGCGCCGCGAGAGAACACTCACGTTCGGTACCGTGTTTGCCTTCTCGTCGCACCACTATTTGCTCTGCAAATGGCTAACCGCCGCCGGCATCCAGCCAGGCCGCGACGTGCGCTTGGTGATCATGCCCCCGGCGCAGATGGTGGTCAATCTTCAGTCCGGCAACCTCGACGGCTTTTGTGTTGGCGAGCCATGGAGTTCCCTGGCGGTGAAGGCCCGGGCTGGTTGGTGCGTTGCCGTCAGCGCTGACTTGGACCCCGGACATCCTGAAAAGGTCCTGATGGTGCGGCGAGATTTCGCGGAGAAGCGAGAAGCTGAACATCTGGCCCTGTTGGCGTCGTTGATCGAGGCCTGCAAGTACTGTGCGGCGCCGCAGAATCAGGAAGAGATCATCGCGACTCTCTCACGGGCCGAATATGTGGGCGTGCCGATTGCAGTATTGCGTCGCGGGCTTAGAGGCCCTTTTGACTTTGGCCAAGGCGACGTCCGTACAGTGCAGGATTTCTGCATCTTCCACGGACAGGATGTTAACGACCCGTCCCCGGACAAGGCCGCATGGGCCTTGAACCTCGTGCGCTCCAGTGGCTCTTGCCCCGACTCGGCCGCACTCACCATGGTGTTGGGCCAGCGAGTTTATCGTTCGGACATTTTTCACCAAGCTCGACAACTCTATGAACAACACATTGGACATGACGCCCCCGAACCAACAAACGATCTCGTCCTCGCTTGATCTGATTTCACCATGCCCGACAAGCGCGGGATTTGCCGAGTCGCAGAGCAGATCAGCCGAAGGAGAGGAACGAAATGGCTCCTTCTGGCGGATTGGGCATTGGCCAACCTTGCTGACCGCTTTCCTTTACTTCGACTTCTCATTTATGGCCTGGACACTCCTAGGGCCGCTTGGCCCTCAAATTGGAGAATCCCTCCACCTCTCGGCGGAGAGGAAAGGTCTGATGGTCGCTGTTCCCATCCTCTCCGGCGCCTGCTTGCGGATCGTGCTAGGGTTGGCGGTCGATCGTTTCGGGGCCAAAGCCACGGGCGTTTCCGCTCAGCTCGTGGTAATCGCAGCCCTAATCCTCGCCTGGGTTGTTGGGCTTAAGAATTTCGGCGCCGTTCTGCTGCTAGGGGCGACTCTGGGTTTTGCCGGAGCGAGTTTTGCCGTCGCCCTCCCGCAGGCCGGACGCTGGTATCCGGCCCGGATGCAAGGCATGGTGATGGGTTTGGCCGGGGCGGGCAACATCGGCACGGTAATCGATGCGCTTATCTCGCCCCGTATTGCCGCCGTGTATGGCTGGCGAGCTGTCTTCGGGTTGATGCTGATTCCCGCAGTGTTGGTTCTTCTTGCTTATGGGCTCTTCTCACGGGAAGCCAAAGCGGAGGTTAAGCGCAAGAGGTTCTTGGATTACTTCGCGCTGCTCAGGGAAAGGGATGCTCACTGGTTCTGTTTCTATTATACGATCTCGTTCGGAGGGTTCGTAGGACTGGCTAGTTCCTACGCTCTCTATTTCAAGGGCGAGTTCGGCCTGAGCCCGGTTCATGCTGGGGATCTGGCTGCGCTGTGCGCTGGCATTGGTGCCTTGGCGAGGCCGATTGGCGGGGCGATTGCCGATCGCTTGGGCGGCATTCGAGCGCTCAACCGATTCTACGCGATTGCCGGCCTGGCGTTGGTAGCCGCTGGCGCGGGTAGCAACCTGTATTTCAACCTGGTTGCCCTTGGCATTGCCTCCGGTGCGCTTGGCATGGCCAATGGTTCGGTCTTTCAGCTCTTGCCCCAGCGTTTTGGGAAGGAGCTTGGCATTATGACCGGACTCGTAGGCGCTGGCGGAGGCGTGGGCGGATTTTACCTTGCCAGTTCCCTCGGCTTTTCCAAAGGGCTGACCGGCTCTTATCTGACCGGCTTTATGGTGTTTGCCGTCCTGTGCTTCAGCGCCCTCGTCGGACTTGGTTTGGTCAAGACTCGCTGGCGTTCCACTTGGGGCGCGTTGGCCCAAGCACGGATCTGACGGTGAAGACAATTCCTTATATACCCGAAAGCGCGCCCTTTTCCCCAGAGCAACGGGCCTGGCTAAATGGTTTCCTCGCTGGCTTGCTGGCGGGCGGTGCGGCGGTCGAACCTCGTGTGGCGCAACCGGATAGCCCTGCTGCCGAACCGTTGTTGATTCTGTTCGGCTCTCAAACCGGGACCGCTGAGGCCTTGGCCGCGCGCATCGCGAAACAAGCTCGACAGCAAGGGTTTGCGCCATCGGTTGCGAGCTTGAATGATTACGAACAGGCTGGCCTTACCCGAGCGGCTAGAGTCGTCATTGTGTCCAGCACATGGGGTGACGGCGATCCGCCCGATAATGCCGCTAATTTCTGGTTCTGGCTCAGTTCTGAGACGGCCCCCCGTCTGGAGGGCCTTCAGTTCGCCGTCCTCGGCCTGGGCGACCGGAACTACGCCGATTTCTGCGGAGCCTCGAAGAAATTTGACGCGCGCCTGGAGGCTTTGGGTGCCCATAGGCTGCTCCCGCGGGGCGAGTGCGATCTGGATTACGAGGTCACGGCCGGGCATTGGCTCGACGCCTTATGGACGAAGGTCGCAAAACGCACCGGTTCGGTGCCGTCAATTTCTATCGATGAACCTGAAGCGACTAGCCAAGGTGGTTTCAGCAAGTCAAACCCCTTTCCGGCCCGCCTGCTTAAGAATGTGCTCCTGAATAAGCCTGGTTCGAGCAAGGAGGTTTGGCATCACGAGATCAGTTTGCATGGTAGCGGGTTGGGTTATGATGTTGGCGACGCGCTCGGAGTCCTGCCGGTCAATTGTCCCTCCCTGGCCAGCGAACTCTTGGCCACACTTCGGTGCAACGGCGATGAGTTGGTAAGGGTCGGGGAGGCACAAATGCCCCTCGGCGACGCGTTGCTTCGGGAACTGGACATCACTCGGCCCTCGCGGGCCTTGCTTGATGCTGTCGCTCAACGGGTGCCGGGATCCGAGCTCGCACCGCTTTTGGCAGAGGACCGCGCCGACGATCTAAAGGGATGGCTGTGGGGCCGCGACGTTGTGGATGTGCTGCGGCTCCTGCCCGAACCGTTGCCGGCACCGGAGTTTGTCCTGCTCTTGCGCAAATTGTCGCCACGCCTCTACAGCATCGCCTCTAGCCCTAAGGCGCATCCCAGCGAGGTGCATCTTTGCGTCGGCGCCATCCGGTACCAAAGCCACGGTCGCAGCCGGCACGGAGTCGCGTCCACTTTCCTGGCCGACCGCCTGGCCGCAAGCGACGCCGCCAGAGTGTTTGTGCAACCCGCACCTTCGTTCAAGCCCCCCGTAAGCCGCGACACGCCGGTGGTGATGGTTGGTCCCGGCACGGGTGTTGCGCCCTTCCGAGCGTTTCTGGAAGACCGTCAGGCCGCAGACGCCAAAGGGAAGAACTGGCTTTTCTTCGGCGATCAAAAGCGGTCCACCGACTTCCTCTATGAGGAACAACTCACAGGATGGGTCAAGGACGGGCACCTCAATAGGTTGGATCTGGCGTTCTCACGGGACCAACCAGAAAAGATTTATGTGCAGGATCGGATGCGGGAGAACTCCCACGCGCTCTGGGCATGGCTCGAAGAGGGCGCGCACTTTTACGTTTGCGGCGACGCCGCTCGGATGGCAAGCGACGTGGACGCCGCCTTGCACAAGGTCATCGAATCCTCTGGCGGTAAAACTCCCGAGGCAGCCCGCAACTATGTTGGCAAAATGAGGTCGGAGTGTCGGTACCAACGGGACGTCTATTGATGCGCACATCTCTCCCGGAACCACCCGTGTCCGCAGGCTTTACCGCGGAGCAGAAGGAGTATTTGACGGGCCTATTCGCTGGGATCGCGGCGCGGGGAAAGACTTTTGCCGACGTGGATCCAGCGCCCGCGACACCGAGAGAGGAGCTGATTTTCGAGGAGCGCGTGAAACGGGAATTGCATCCCCTCGACGCCTATCCCCAACTGCTGGAGAATGCGGCTGGGAACAAGGCCCCCGACAAGGAAGATCTCTTTCGGTTCAAATGGAACGGCCTGTTCTTTTTGAGTCCAGTCAAGGACGCGTTCATGGCCCGCTTGCGAATTCCCGGGGGTGTTCTCAAGACCTATCAACTCCGCGAGCTGGCTCTCGTGGCGAAAGAGCTGTCCTCCGGCTATGTACAGATCACGACTCGGGCAAACTTCCAGATCCGCCTGATCCAGCCCAAGGACGCGCCGGAGGTCCTGCGCCGCATTCAAAGCGTTGGCCTTCATACCCGCGGTGCTGGGGCCGATAACATCCGGAATCTCACGGCCAACCCTACCGCCGGCATTGACCCGGTCGAACTGATCGATGTCCTGCCGTTTGTTCGGCAACTGGCCGACATCATCATCAACGACCGGGCCTTTTATGACCTGCCCCGCAAATTCAATGTTGCCTTTGATGGCGGCGGTTTGATTGGCGCTGTCGAGGACACCAACGACATCGGTGTAAAGGCGGTGAAAGTCGGCGGTGAGGTTTTGTTTCGTGTCGGATTAGGCGGGGCAAGCGGCCATAAAGCATTTGCCCGCGATCTTGGCGTCGTGGTGCCGCCCTCGGAAATTAATGAGGTCGTCTGCGCCATAATCCACGTTTACCTGGAGCGAGGCTGCCGCACGGATCGGAAAAAGGCCCGTCTCAAGCATCTCCTGGAGAAGATGCCGCTCGAGGAGTATCTGGGGGCGGTTGAGGAAAAACTCGGACGATCGCTTCGGCGAATGCCTTTGGATCCGGCGCTAATGCGCTGGGCGGCGCAGGAACTGCCTCATTCACATATAGGCGATTACCCACAAAAGCAACGCGGGTTCAACTACGTGGGCCTCGCTTTGCCCGTAGGCCAAATCACGCCCAAACAGATGCTGCGCCTGGCTGATCTCACCGATCACTACGCTGCTGGGGAAGTCCGGTTGACCGTGTGGCAGAATCTCATTGTGCCTCATGTTCCCGATGCATACTTGGCGAGCTTCAAGCGGGCGGTGGAAAACATGGGGCTGGGGGTCACACAATCCAATCTGGCAAGCGGCATCATTGCCTGCACAGGAAACCGATACTGCAAGTTCGCCCAATCCGACACCAAAGGCCATGCCCTCGATCTGGCCAAGAAGCTTGAGAAAACCATCCATCTGGATCAACCGGTGAATATTCACCTCACAGGTTGTCCAAACTCCTGCGCGCAGCATTACATCGGAGACATCGGCTGCCTCGGAACAAAGGCGCGGAGAGAAGGCGGCAGCGTCGACGCCTACCACGTTTTCGTTGGCGGCGGTTTTGGGAAGAGTCAAGCGTTGGGTCGTCAAATCTTTACCGCTGTTTCGGCCACCGAGTTGCCCGGAGTTCTGGAGCAGATTCTGCGTGCCTATCTCAAACACCGTCACGGGCGGGAGTCCTTCCAACAGTTTTCCACTCGCCACGAGCTAGGGCGCTTGCAGGAAATGTTCAGCAACGAGGGATGAAAGCGCTCGAAGATCCTGAAACCTTAGTGGACAACCTTCTGGCTGAGCAGCGCCAGTTGACTGCGGTGGAGAAGTTCGGCCAAATCCACGAACGCCACCGGGTGCCCCTGCTGGAGGCTCACTACCGCGATCTAATACCCCTCAGCACGCCGCAACCGGGTGAGCAATACGCTTTCGATGTTAATCTCGATCGGTGTTCCAGTTGCAAGGCTTGCGTTAGTGCGTGCCATTCCTTGAACGGACTCGATGACGGCGAGGCTTGGCGCGAAGTGGGCGCGCTTTTAGGCGAAAGGCTTGTGCCTGAGGCGCGTGGCGGCAATCGCGTCGTGCCGCTGCAGCAAACGGTCACCACGACCTGTCATCACTGCGTGGAGCCCGCCTGCCAAGCCGCCTGTCCGGTACTGGCTTACGACAAAGACCCCATCACCGGAATCGTTCGGCACCTCAGCGACCAGTGTATCGGCTGCAGTTACTGCGTGATGAAATGCCCGTACGAGGTTCCGAAATACTCCGCCGGGCGCGGCATCGTACGCAAATGCGATATGTGCCACGGCCGCCTCGCCGTTGGCGAAGCCCCGGCCTGCGTTCAGGCGTGTCCCACAGAGGCCATCCGCATTGCCTTGATCTCGCGCGAGGAGGTGAAGACCCGATGGAGAGCCTCTCAAAGCGGTTCGGACCAGGGCACCTGGCTGCCGGACGCTCCGGGTCCGCAGTATACGCTGCCAACGACTCGATACCGTTCCATCAAACGGGACGCGGTGCTTTTGGCTGCCGATCATTTCACGCTGGGGCCTGCGCCTGCCCACTGGCCTCTGGCCCTGATGCTGGTGCTAACTCAGGCCGGCATAGGCGGCATGGGGATTTCATTGCTAGGCCACCGCGGAATCTGGGCTGGTGTTTGGCCAGAAATGGCTTTGGTCTCTTTTGCGCTCTATCTCGCTGGCCTGGGTGCCAGCGCCTTTCACCTTGGCCAGCCCGCCAAGGCCTGGCGGGTCTGGCTGGGTTGGCGAACAAGCTGGTTGAGCCGCGAAGCCATCGCCCTTGGGGCCTTCGCCCTGATTGGAGCGATCAGTTTCGCGGCCATTGGAGTGGTATGGGTCACAATCGTTCTTGGGTTCGTCGCCCTGATAGCGCAGGCGATGGTCTATGCCGACACGCGGCGCGAGTTTTGGCGTTTCGCGACCACATTTCCAAGGTTCGTCGGCACCGCTGTAGCACTTGGTTTAGCGCTCAAATGCTGGGTGGCTCCCAATGCGTTGACCGCTGTGGCATTGGCATTGGTGACACTCATTAAGCTTGGGGTGGAAACTGCAACGGTGAAAGTTGCTTCATCCGAAGATGACCGGTGGACCCAATGTCGCCGCACCGCGGCGCTCCAACAAGGACGTCTCCGGTCCATCCTGGGGGCGCGCTTGGTCCTGGCTTTGGTTGGCGGGGCATTGATTCCCTTTAGCATCGCGGTGAGGGCCACGCCGAGTAGCCTCGGAATATTGGCTTGCGCTCTTTGTTTCGCGGGCGAATTGGCGGAACGGCACCTGTTCTTCGTTTCGGTCTCGCCCGACAGGATGCCCGGCCGCCCATGACATCGCCCCCCGGCAATACGCTTCTGCGCCAGTGGACCGGCCCGCTCACTGCTGACTTGGTTCGTTCTCCTGGCGAATTTGGTCTTGGCCAAGTGCCCGCGCAACTGAAGCCCGATGCTACCACCACGATGGTTTGCGGATTCTGTTCGACGGGCTGCGGACTAAAAATTCACCTACGAGAAGGCTATGCCGTCAATCTCACTCCCGATCCAGGATACCGGGTGAACCTCGGGATGGCTTGTCCAAAAGGCTGGGAAGCGCTCACTCCCTTGGCTGCGCCAGACCGAGGCTCATCGCCACTGATGCGCAGCCCAAATGGAGAGTTCCGGCCGGTGGACTGGCACACAGCCATGAACGAGTTCTGCGGGCGGATGGGGAAAGTGCGGTCGGAGCACGGACCCCACAGCATTGCTTTTCTAAGTACCGGTCAAATCTGCACTGAGGAGATGGCCTTGCTGGGATGCCTGTTCAAGTTTGGCATGGGCGCGCTTCATTGCGATAGCAACACCCGCCAGTGCATGGCTACCGCCCATGTCGCCTACAAGGAATCCTTTGGCTTCGACGCACCGCCCTACACCTACGCGGACTTCGAAGAAAGCGATGTGCTCGTCTTCGTCGGTGCAAATCCGAGCATCGCGCATCCCATCATGTGGCAGCGGGTGATGCGCAATCCGCACCGTCCAGAAATCATCGTGGTTGACCCGCGCGCTACTGAGACAGCCATGGCCGCGACACACCACTACGCCATCCAGCCCAAGAGCGACCTGGTTCTCCTATACGGTTTGGCCAACCGTTTGCTGGCGGCAGGCGCGGTGGACCGTTCCTTTGTGGAGGCTCACACCAGCGGTTTCGACGATTTTGCCAGATTCGTGGAGCCATTCATCCCGGAGCGCGTCTGCGGCGCTTCCGGATTGAGTCGTGATCAGTTGGACTGTTTTGTCCGTACCATCGCCAAGGGTAAGCGCGTTTCCTTTTGGTGGACCATGGGAGTGAACCAGGGCCACGAGGCTACTCGCACGGCTCAGGCCATCATCAATCTGGCGCTTCTCACCGGCAACATTGGACGGCCCGGCACGGGTGCCAACAGCATTACCGGCCAGTGCAATGCCATGGGTTCGCGTCTTTTCTCGAACATAACGAACCTCGTTGGCGGCCACGATTTCCAAAACCCGGGCCATCGGGCCAAAGTCAGCGCCGTCCTGGGGATCGAGGAGGATTGTATACCCAGAGAACCGAGTTGGGCTTATGACCAGATCGTGGATGGTATCCGGGCCGGCAAGATCCGCGGGCTTTGGGTCATTGCCACAAACAGTTCCCATTCATGGATTCATCAAAGCAAATTCAACGAACTACTCGCGAAGCTGGACTTCCTCGTCGTGCAGGACATGTACCCCACCACGGAAACCGCCCGGCGGGCCAATCTGTTTTTGCCTGCGGCCGGTTGGGGTGAAAAGGAAGGCACGATGATTAACTCCGAACGGCGCCTTGGGTTGGTAAAGAAAGTGCGTCGTGCACCGGGATTGGCATTGGCGGACTTCCACATTTTCAAACTCGTCGCCGAATACTGGGGCTGCGGGAAAATGTTCCAGCGCTGGAGTTCACCTGAAGCCGCATTCCAGCTATTGAAGGAACTTTCGCGCGAGCAGCCCTGCGATTTTACTGGAATTCGCGATTACCGGATGATCGATGAATCTCTAGGCATTCAGTGGCCCTGGCGGGAGAGTGCAGGTCCGGCGCAACCGCCAGCAGAACGACGCTTATTTGAGGATGGACGATTCTACACTCCGGACCAGCGCGCGAGATTCCTCTTCGCAGAGCCCCGTCCCGTCGAGGAGCTCACCGATTCGGAGTTTCCATTCACCATGCTGACGGGGAGGGGAGCCTCGGCCCAATGGCATACAGGTTCGCGCACCAACAAGAGCGACGTCCTCCGTGCGCTTGCTCCGGTGAGTTGTTACGTCGAGGTAAACCCCAAGGACGCCGTACGTTTCGGCCTCGTTCCCAATGCGCCGGTGCGAGTTCGCTCGCGGCGCGCGAGTTTAGTAGCGACCCTGTTCCTCACTCCAACAGTCCAGCCTGGGCAGGTGTTCATTCCGATGCACTATCCGGAAGTCAACCGGTTGACCTATCCTAGCTTCGACCCGCATTCGCGCCAACCAAGCTACAAACATTGTGCGGTGGTGCTGGAGAAGACGACCAAATAAGCCGCGCGTTGTGCGTCCAGAGCGTTGAAGCTGCAAAGAGCATGTCGTGCGAGTGCTAGCCAGTCGTCCCGCGGTAAATCCCCAAGGACGAGGAGTCGAGGTTACTCGATTCTTCGAATGGCCGACTCGGCCGCCCATTGGACTCTAGGGCTTTTCCTGAGCTCTCTCAGGAGCGGCAGCGCCGGGGCGGCGGCAGGCTTGCCGATGTTGCCAAGGGCTGCAGCAATTGCCCGGAGAACATGCACCTGCTCGCCCGGCGCTGAGCCGGTGGCGATCAGGGCGGGGACTGCTTGACCCGCCTCTGGCCCTATGGCGGCAATGGCATTGGCTGACATCATGCGAACGGCCACCTCAGTGTCCTTCAGCGCGGCCACGAGCGCGGGCAGGGCGGGCAGCGATGCCTTGCTGCCATCGCGTAACGCCATGGCAGCCAATCCGCGGATGACAGGGTCGGGGTCGGCAGTCAATGTTCGGCCCAGTTCGGCGACGTTCGCGGTCGGCACACTTGGTTCCTTTATTCTCGCAGCGGCCGCCCATGCCGCATGACCTACTTTGGCTAGGACGATGTCATCCACTCCAAGGTTGAACCCTGAGGAGGCTTCGCGCTTGCCCTGGCAAACGTAGGTTACTGCGTGGCGTCCTCTCGCGAGATGCACCCAGCCGATCTGGTGGGCGAGCCCAACATAAGTTTCGGGTGCAAAGCCGTCGAATTGGGCTTGCGGAAGGACGTCCGCTCCTGGCTCATGCTCAAGTTGAGGCGCCTGCGGCGGCTTGCCGTCTAGGAGCACCGTATACACGCCGTAGTCGGAACCCTGGGCGACCTCGGTGTAAAGTTCGTAGTCCGCATCGTCGGCCACATCGAAGGGAACTTCGAGTCGCGCGCCTTTGCCTCCGGCTTCGAACAGGATGACGTCCTTGGACCAGAACAGTTCCGGGCTTAGAGAGACCTTACCACCCTCGGCTTTGCAGTCGGCAAGTGATTTTTCGACCTCAATTTGTTGCGCGTTGCCTTGCGGCAGCCTAGCCGAGCCATAGGGCACTGGTGGCTGATCCTTGGCGATGCCCTCCTGGTACCAAAAGGCAACGCTCGAAATCAAGTCAGTGCGCTCACCAAACGCCGACTTGACCGCGCCGTCGGCAGTGTAGGTCCAGCCCCGGTGCTCGATCTCGGCTTTGAGCGAGCGAGTGAACGGGATCGGGTCGTGCAAGTGCCATCGATAAGCCGTCATACGCGCGCCGAGTCCCGTGCCTTCTGCCACCGTTACGCCGTAATGCGGTCCGTCGTTAACATGTAAGCCCCAGGCGTCGTTAAAATAATCCTCGGTTCCCGTCCCTTCAATCGATGGACGTTGGCCATCCACCCAAAAGTGATCATCCCCTTCACCGAACCAGCCCGCCTCTGCTTGCACAACCGACATCACTGTTCCGATATAATGGCCCTTGCCCTTCACGCTGAGGAATTCGTAATCCGAGCCATCAGCAGGCGCAGGCAGGGACTGTCGATATCGCGCGTGGAAATAGAGCGTGTTGGATGGCAGCGATGGCAACCTGTTCCAATCTACGTGGTAGTAAAGCATGCTGACTCGGCGCCGCCCTTCGTTGGTGACGGTGATCTTGCAGGATTTGCGGAAGGGCATCGGCCAATAACAGTTGCGCGCGCGACCGCTGGAGCTGTTGCGGACCATAAGCGACCTGACCTCGGCCTCGCTGCCGTTTCCGACGGCGAAGAAGTCGCCGATGGGGGCGTCCACACTGGGTGTCTCGCTGCCGTCGTAGTAGACCCGCAGGCGCTGGAGCCGAGGCCAGCCATATTCGTTGTCGGCGATGGTCATCCAGATATGGGTCACCACACCAGGTCCTTGAAGATCGGCAAGCACCGTGGTCTCGCCGGGAATGGGCCGCTTGCTATCGTCGTTCGAATTCCAGTCAGGATTATTCGACGACGCCCGGCGCGCAACGAAGTCCTTCGGCTCGGTTAGACTGAACGGGTCCGAGAGCCGCAAAGCTGCTGGTTGAACACAGCCAGTGAGGGTCGTGAGACAGATCGAAATCGTGAGCAGGCTTGGGAGGGAATCTTTGTTCATGATCATCGGTAACAGCTTGCCGACAGGTGCCACGCGGGAGTTCGTTAGTTTCTCGATGCTTTCGTCCGGATGAGTTATGGCCGTCGAGCCTACTGCCTCAACCAGCGGCCCGCAAAACAAAAGCCCGCCGATCACTCTCTCGAGTCACCTGGCTGCGTCTTTGCCGTACTTCATGACCCAGTCGGCTTGCCGGTTTGTTGCACGACCTCGTGAACGAATCGCAGCTTGTTTAGAACGGGTTCGGTGAGCACAAATGGGTATAAATCGGGCAGGCCCATATCCCGATTGAGCGTGTTCAGTGCGTAGGTCAACGGAAACCAATGCGCCATGAGCGCGTCGAAGTTGGCTGCGTCGGCAACTTTAGCGGGTTCGGCCGTCATGCTCCGGGCGGATGGATGTTTCGGCCGTAAGGAAAGGCCGAAGCTAGCGGCGGTCTCGGTCAAGTCGAAGATATGAAAGTAGTGAGCCCAGGTTTCCGCCCAGTCTTCCCAGGGGTGGCTCGTGGCGTAGGCACTTACGTATTGGGTTTGCCAGTCGAGCCTAGGGCCAGTTTGATAATGTGCCTGGAGCGCGACCGCATAGTCTTTGCGTTCGTCGCCAAAAACCTCCCGAAAGTGGAGCGACCATTTGCTGTTTGCGACCAGTCGATCCCAGTAATAGTGGGCGACTTCATGCCGTAGATGGCCCAGCAACGTCCGAAAGGGCTCGTGCAAACTGACCCGGCGGCGTTCGCGTTCCGCATCATCCGCCTCCGCCAGGTTGATGGTAATCAAGCCTTGGGCGTAGCCCGAAACGACTGGCAAGCCACCCGGAGTATCGGCCAGGAATTGGAAGCTCAGATTGGGGCGATTCTGCTCGGGCGTGGTCACCATTGGTAACCCAAGGCCAAGCAGACGGAAAACGATCCGACGCTTAGCCAACTCCAATTTGTGCCAGAGTTGTAGGTTGCCGCCCAAGCTCAAATCGGGAATCACCCGGTTTAGACGGCAGGCGTGGCAAAACGGGTTGCTATCCTCCACGGGTACCATCCAGTTACAGACCTGATGTGACTGCCCATTGAGGCAAAAACGGTAACGATGGTCCTGTGCCCTAAGGCTCAGTGCGCGCCATGCATCTTTGGTGTCCGGTTCGAGAGCGCTGAGATCGCCGCAGTCGGGCAGGTAGCCGAGAACATGTCGGCATTTCACACACCGTACGTTCTCGAAGAACAACAGGCTGCCGCACGCGTCACAATGGAAGGCCTTCATCGACAAAAAAAGCGCCCTTCTTTTACGCTCGAACCGCTGGTGGTGAAATAGGGAGAAGTCCCCTCATGCCGCTTTCCGCACCGGTTACGCCGGAATCTTGACGGTCGCGGCGTGCGCGGGGTCTAAATCCCGCCCAGTCGAAAAAACGGCCAGTGAGACCTCGTGGGCTGTATGATCGAAGTGGTTCGAGATCTTTCCAGATGCGTGGAGGGTTCCGAGCCCATGCTTCCTGCGCACGATGATCGTCTGGTGAGGTTAAGCGCGAGCCTCGTGTAGAGAAGATTCCCAAGATCCTGTTTCCTAAGTGCACCTTAGCAATCGCAGCCCACTCGGAGAAGCCGTTACCGCTTCCGCTGGAGGTTCAACTCAACGAAATAGACCGGAACAAGCGAATCGCTGCCGTAACGCACGCGATACGAAAACGAATTAACGCTGGGTTCGAGCGGTTCCGGGTTCTCGGTTCCATTGTCTGGCACCTGGAAGGACAGATCGAGGACCAAATGACCGCCCTCGCCAGTCTTGAGGCCTTTGACCAGGCGCAGAGGCAAGGCGATTTCATAAGTGGTTCTCGAACCTTCCGTCCGGCATGCGCCAATGGCCCCCGGGAATACAGCATGGGCCCTGTGCCCCGGCGTTCGGTCCCTGCCCTCGCGCGCGTCCGAGTTGAATCCTAGGCGCAGGAGGTCCCCGCCAAAATCGTTGGTGCCCATCCGAGCGGCCATGCCAACCTGAAGCTCGTCGGTGAATCCCGATTCCTTTGCCTCGTCGGGTTCAACGCTCGGGAAGGTCAGCGCGAGGTAGAGGTTCTGAGCATCATAGGAGCTTCGCAACTCCGCCCCTGAAGGCGAGCCTTGGCCAAGTTTGAGCACGGGGACTCCTTGCCAATCGGTCAGCTTGCCGTCCAGGGCAGGGGCACGGGGTCGAGACGGTGCGTTTAGCTCCTGAAGGAAGCGAACCTCGCGGTGGAATCGGTGCTGCCTCCCTCCCGCAGCGACGCTAAACTCCAGCCGGGGAAGAGACGCCAGCGTAGTCGTGCCCTGAAGCGCTTTCAGCGCGAAGTGGTATCGAGCTGTTGATCCCGGTGGGATCTGTAGCGAGACGCTTCGAGGCTCGACCGCGAACGCGCTGGCGTCCAATAGCCAAGTTGCTTTTCCGCTCAAGATGTCCGCGTAGGGATTTTCCACCGAGACGGTAAACGCGACTCCCGCCCTCAAATCCTGAACATCGGGTTTGATGCCGATTCGAGAAACGTTTCGGGCGGCAAACTGCAGGCCGCTCATGACGTCTGCTTCAGGGTCCGTCAGTTCTCCACGCTCCGTAATTACCCGAACATCCAACCTGTCCCCCGATACCTTGACCTTCATGAAGTGGTATTCGCCGCCGGATTTTCTGTATTCCGGCCTCAGCTCAGCACCTCCTCCCCCCGTGATGAAATAACGGATGCCGTCAAACTCGCGCGTCGGACCGTAGGTATGGTAGTGGCCGCCGAACACAGCACGAACCCGTGATTCTTTGAACAGCGGGTGGAGAGTCTGCGCCCAAAAATCGTAGTAGGCAGGCGTAATGCGATCCGGTTCCCAGACCGGAAAATGTAGAAACACGAACACATTGCTGGCGCTTGTGGCCTTGAGATCGCTCTTCAGCCAGCTCAGTTGCGCCGGCCCCAAATAACCCCAGCGCTCATTCTCCGTATTATCCAACAAGACGAAGTGGCAATCTCCATAATCGAAGGATTGGTAGAATTTCCCGAAACGACGGCCATAAATCCTTCGGGCCTCCTTGGAGTGGGTGTCGTGGTTTCCCGGTGTCTGGTAGTAAGGAACCTGAATGGTCTTGATGACCGCGTCGTATTTGTCCCATTGCTTCCTTTTGCTCCTTGGACCATAGCCATAGATTAGGTCGCCTAGATTGATGACTAGCGATGGTCTCAAAGCGTTGATTTTTCGAATGAGCCCTTCGAATGGACGGAAGCTTTCGCTCTCGAATCGTGGTCGTGTGTCTCCGATCACTGCGAACTCAAGCTCAGCGGCGGACACCGACGCCAACCCTACGAGCGCCAGGATTAGCCATGCTCGTGTCATACCACGCCAGCCTACGGGCCGATCGCGGTCACTGAAAGTAGAATGTGGTTGCGCTGAGCAAACCAGGGTCACGCTCCTGTAACCTGGTGCTCTTGAAGTAGCCCTCAAAGTTTGCACCCGCTGGGCGAAGGGCTAGGAAAGGGGTTGGGACGCAGTTCACCTGAAACCTGCCGAACGAGTGCCTTTCGGGCGCACCAATAAGAGTTGCTTTTTTAATCCCATTATATTATCAGGAATCATCGGAACGTGGCTAGGAATGTTGGCTTCTGTTGAGTTGTTATGAATGCGCGGAACCTTCTCGTCAGCATCCTCTCTGTGGTTGGGTATTCGCTCTGTGCTTCGGACTGCGTTGTGCAACCGCCGGGCTTAGTGCATTGGTGGCCAGGGCAGGGCAACACCCAGGACGCCGTCGGCGTGGCACATGGCCAGTTACGAAATGGGGCCACTTACGCGGCTGGAAAGGTGGGGGAGGGGTTTCTTCTTGGTGGCGACGGAGGAAGCGTCTTTGTCAACCTCGACGCGCCGAGTGGCCCGTGGACTCTGGAGACGTGGGTTAAATTCACCGGCAATCTTGGCCGGGGTGGGTGGAACACCATAGCTGAGTTTGGCGCTGATTCCCCGAACCTCGGCGTCCGTTCAGACGGCTCAGTCGAACTGTGGTCGGCTGTCAACGGCGGCCAGATCACTTCCGGTGTCTGGGAACACATCGCTTTTACGTGGGACGGGACAAACAGCATGCTTTACCTAAATGGCGTGCAAGTTGGGATAACCACAAACGCCCCACCTGTCGGCGGACACGGGCTGGGCATTGGCTACAACGATGGGGACACTCCTTGGATGGGGTTGATCGATGAGGTCTCCATGTACAACCGGGCTCTCTCGGCGCCTGAGGTTCATTCGATCTACCTCGCGGATACGGCGGGTAAGTGTCACCCGGCTCCATGGCCTGCGCTCGTCGCCGCGCCGGTTCCGTATTTCACCTCCTTCGAATACGGTATCGGGCCTGAATGGACAGCACAGTCTCTAACCTCGTACGAGCCCGCCTTTAGTGCGTTCGCGGGCCGATTCGACGATAGCGGCTTAACCTTGCGGCTCACCAACTTGGTGGCCGGGACTCAGTATACCCTGGGTTTCGATTTTTACGCCTTGGATTCATGGGATGGCAACGGAGGTGGTCCGGATTACTTTGACGTCTCAGTTGACGGGCAAACCTTACTACACGAGACCTTTAGCAACTACAACGGGAACCCGCCCAACAGCCCGCAGAGTTTTCCCCGCGACCCAGACGAAGGACGCGCCAACTTCGGTTTCAACTCCTATGTCGATGCCATCTACCGGAACATCTCGTTACTGTTTACCGCCTCCTCTCCGACCGCGGACATCACCTTCCAAGGCATGAACCTTCAATCGGCTGACGATGAATCCTGGGGGGTGGACAACGTCGGGGTTCGGCCGTCCTCGGACTTGAGTCAAACCATTGTGCGCGGGACTTCCCTTCCCCTTTCGGGCGGCACAGCTACTATGCCGATCTCCCAGTTCTGGCTGTACTCCAGCGACTCGCTTTCACCAACGTCGGCCACCGGTGCTGCCAATTACAGCCTACGTGAAGCGGGGGCTGATGGTGTCTTTGGCAATGCCGACGACATCCTTTACCAGCTCCAACCATCGATTGTCAGTGGCAAAGTCGTGGCGTTAATGCTCAATCCGGCACCGCTCCAAACGGGGAAATACCGGTTTTCCGCGGTTGGGTTGGCCGACACGAACAGTCAACCGGTCGCTACCTTCAGTGTCGATTTCATGGTCGTAAACCCGCCATGCGGGGCGATCCAATATGCGAACGCTCAGTCGCAAGCCACCGCTACTCCCCTCCCCATGACGGAAACGCCTGCAGGGTCGGGCTTCTACACTGCCCTCGGTGCCGGCCTCTTTTACAGCCAGCACGATGTCGAATACTGGCGCTTCGATGGCGAGCTTGGCGATTACGTGACGGTACGATTTGAGGCTGCGTACGGTGGTGTCTATCCGCAGGTATCCGTTCAGAACGCGTCGGGCTCGAACCTGGCCTCTTCGAGTGGCGATTCGGGTGGCATCGTCCAGATCCAGAACCTCGTCTTGCCGGCGCCCGGCACCTACTATTTGCGTGTGGCCACCGATTCTCGTGCCGCACCCTATAGACTGCGGGTCGACCAAGCCCGTGGGATGGATCTGGAGAGCGAAACCAACGATTCGCAACAGAACGCCGATACGATGAGCTTGAAAGAAAACAGCCTGGGCAGTTTGCACGGCCGAGTTGCGGGTGCCCTTCCGGCGGGCGACCCCGGAGACTATTTCAATTTAGGGATTCTGAGCGCCGGCAATGCGCTAAACGTGCAGATCTTGCCGCCCTCGTGCACCACTCTCGCCACGGCTGCGGCTCAACTTTCCGTTGAGATCGCGGGGAATTCGAATCCGCTGGCCTCTTCCACTAACGGTTCTCTCAATTTCACCGTGACGACCAACGGCGTTCATTACCTCCGCATCGCCGGCTTGGGCGCCGCGGACATTCGAGCGCAATATGTTATGACTGTGAATGTGGCCGATTCCGTCCCGCCAGCCGTGGCCGCAACCAGCTTGCCAGAGAATTCGAGCACGAACTCAGCCATTTGGGACCGGTTTACCGTGACCTTCACCAAACAGATCATCCCTGGGTTCACCTCGCGGGCTTTAACCGGGGTTTCTCTCGGCGGCAACTTCTACATGGCGACCAGCCGAACGATGTCATGGCTCGATGCGGAGAACGAAGCGGAGAGCTTCGGGGGGCATTTGGCTACCATCAAGAGCGCTGCTGAGAATCAGTTTATTCAGGCGCAATTCAGTAACCTAGGGACCCTTTGGATTGGATTCACCGACCAAGGGCATGAGGGAACCTTTTCGTGGATCGATGGCAATCCCGCTGTGTTCACGAATTGGGCTCCGGGAGAACCGAACAATTCCGGCGGCAATGAGAACTATGCTGGCATGTACACTTCCGGGACCTGGAACGATTTCAGTGGGAATGAGGGCTATTTTGGTGTGATTGAAATTGTCGGCCCCGATTCAGACGGCGACGGCATTCCAGACGTGGCTGATCCGTTTCCCAACGACCCCTCCAATGGTTTTGACCTTCGGTCTGCTGGCCCTGATGGTCAATTCGGAACTGGCGATGATCAAGTGTATCACTTGAGGGCGGTTTCCTATGATGGTTTACAGACCGCCTCGTTCTTCATTCCCGACGGTCCGCTTCAACCCGGCAAGTTCCAACTCACGGTAACGACCGCGATCGTAGATCGTGCCGGCGTCGCCATGGCTGCGTCTGCTGTGGATCGATTTACTATCGGGAACGTGCCGGGGTTCACGGTCGAGTCTCGGGTGGCTGGGGTTTGGCAGGAGGGGACGACGTTGAGTTTAGCGCCCGGGACCGGGCCGGATGGATCGTTTGAGAGCGGGAGCACGGTTGGGAACGGCGGTGCCTACCCGGTGCGGTTAGTGATTGGGAAGTTTAACGCGGACACCCACCTGGATGTGGCGGTGGTGGACCGAGACAGCGGGGACGTGGCGATCTATTTGGGCCAGGGGGATGGAACTTTCACGCTGAGGACGAACATAGGTGGGATGAGCAGGCCCCTCGGACTGGCGGCGGGCGATTTCAACGGGGATGGAAAGCTGGATCTGGCGGTAGCCAACCGCGACGGGAGCACAGTGAGCATCCTCTTGGGCCAGGGCGACGGCAATTTCACGGTGGGTACCAGTCCGGTCGCCGGGTTCAGTTACGACGGCTACAACGCGGGGATGGGAATTAGGGCAGGGGATCTGAACCAGGATGGGAAACTGGATTTGGTGGTGCCCAATTGGAATAACGGGACGGTGGCGGTGGCGCTGGGCAATGGGGATGGGAGTTTTGGGGCGGTGCAAAGCTATGGTGCTGGGGTTAACCCGATGAGTGTGGCGGTAGGAAACGTCAATGAGGATGGGAAAGCTGATGTGGTGGCAGCCAACTGGAACGGAGCCAACGTGAGCGTGCTGCTCAATAACGGGGATGGAACGTTGGCGACGGCGGTGAACTATCCGGTGGGAAGCACGCCGCGTTCGGTGGAGTTGGGGGACATGAACGGGGACGGGAAGTTGGATTTGGTGGTGCTCAACGCTGGGCCCAACACCGTTGGAGTGCTGCTGAACCACGGGGATGGTACCTTTGGGCCGATGGTGGAGTATGGGGCAGGAACCAGTGATCCGTATCAGTTGGTACTGGGGGATGTGAATGGGGATGGGAAAGTGGATGGGGTGATTGCCAACTATGGCGGCCAGCGCCTGGCGGTGATGCTGGGCAACGGGGATGGGAGCCTGCAGTCTGCGGAGCACTATTGGGCTGGAGGCAACACGATCGGAGTGGGGAT